>Ga0265297_10001346_pt1 | contig 58617 bp, 56 predicted proteins | sample Munlanlwell13791_FD_192502 | JGI IMG/M metagenome (GOLD analysis project Ga0265297, IMG submission 192502) | Leachate microbial communities from a municipal landfill in Southern Ontario, Canada - Leachate well 137-91 | ecosystem: Engineered > Solid waste > Landfill > Unclassified | place... | reverse complement strand
ATGGGCACGCGAGCTATTCGGCATCAAAGCGGCTTTATTGGCACTTCTGCTCTATACTTTTTCACCTAACATTATAGCTCACAGCCGTTATATTACAACCGACATCGGCGTAGTAGCGTTTTATTTTATCACTGCCTATTATCTGTACAAATTCATTCGGACTAATTCCGTACATTTTGTGATATTATCCGGTATTTTTTTGGGTTTAGCAGAAGCCAGCAAATTTAACGCGATTATGCTGATCCCGGTCATTGTCGTTATTTTGCTTGTAGCGAAATTTCTGGATAAAAAATCACGTACCCCCGTGTCATTACAAATTATTCCTGCCGGCATCATTATTTTTTCAATATGCGCTTTGATAATTTTTGCCTCATATTTTGGCGCGTACCAAAAGCCGATTTATGATCATAATGTCCAAAAACTTTATAGCCAGCTTGAATACATTTTAACGACCCATGATTATACCGACGTCAAGCCAATAGCTAATAATTTGATAACCTTCGCGGATCCGCGAACGACATCTGGCCAATATATGCTGCATACGGCAGCATATCTCGTCATTCCTGCTTATCCATATGTCAATGGTTTCCTGAAACTTTATTTCCATAATTACACAGGACATTTGTCATACTTACTGGGCGATTACTCTGATTTTGGCTGGTGGTACTATTTTCCTGTAGCCTATGCGGCAAAAACCCCCCTTTCCGAACTACTCTTGTTCATGGCCGGTATGGTATATGCAGCATATGTCATATTGAGGCGCTCGAATGCACTATCCTACAAAGAACCATGGCTGTATTGTACTGTCATCCCTCCGCTATTTTATTTTGCTTGGAGCATGACTGGTCATATTAATTTGGGCGTACGGCACGTCCTGATCATCGAACCATTTGTTTTTATCATTATCGCCCTTGTATTTCATAAAGTAATTGTTCAGAAAAAAAAGTGGTTATATGCCGTCGTATTGCTGATAATCGCATTTCAGCTTTATTCAGTAATTAAAATTTATCCGAATTTTATTGCCTATTTCAATGAAGCAGCTGGCGGACCAAAAAATGGCCATTCCATATTAGTTGATTCAAATATCGATTGGGGTCAGGATGCCAAAAAATTAAAAACATACATGACTGAAAATTCAATAGATCATGTATGCATGAGTTATTTTGGGCAGGCGCCGTTGGAGTATTACGGGATTAATAATTGGTACCTGCCGGATAATGAAAATATTCAGCATCAAGGTGAATTCAAATGCGTGGTCGCAATCAGTATTACCAGTTTATATTCAGAAAAACGGGAATATGAATGGCTATTACGCTTTCAGCCTACAGCAACAATTGGATACTCCATAAATATTTACGATTTTCGAAAGTCTGGCGTTATATTTTGACGTATAGTGACATTTATGATATAATCAACGGGCATAAAAGCCCATTTTTTAATATTTTATGCTGCCAAACCAAGAAATAAAAAAAATTTTAACAAATGCAAATTCCCTACCTTCGGAACAGGTTGAAGACGCATGGAAAAAGTCACAAACAGACAATATTGATTTTGCCCAGTACCTTGTCAGCAAAAATTTAATTTCGGAAAACGTCCTATTTGAGACGATAGCAAATTACTACAAGATACCGTTTATTGACCTGCGCCGGATGACTATTCGTAAGGACATACTAACGATAGTCCCGGAAAGTATTGTACAGACTTACCAAATAGTTGCATTTGATAAATCGGAAACGGAATTGAAAGTTGCCACGATTGACCCGAAGAACCTGCAGATCATTGAATTTCTCCGGAAAAAAACAGGATTAAAAATCAAAATACACGTTACCACCCCTTCAAGTATTAAGGAGGTTGTTTCGCTTTTTCACAAAGGACTATCATCTGAATTTAAGAAAATCACTAAAGGCGATGAAATTGAGGAAAATAAGACCGAGGATCTAAAACAATTGGCCCAGGATCTACCTATTGTTCGGATTGTCGATACGTTATTGGAATATGCTATATTTGAAGGAGCGTCAGACATCCATATCGAACCAACGGAAAAGGATATTCTTATCCGATATCGTGTTGACGGCATTTTACGGGAAGTGATGAGGCTCCCGAAAAATTTGCAGCCTGGCATAACTGCCCGCATAAAAATTCTCTCAAATCTGAAAATCGACGAGCATCGACTGCCCCAAGACGGGCGTTTTAAGGTTTCTACGTCAGATTATAAAATTTCCTTCCGTGTTTCAATTATTCCGGTGTTTGACGGCGAAAAAATTGTTTTACGCTTGCTAAATGAATCAATGAAGATGCTGACCATGGAACAAATCGGGTTCCAGCTAAAAGCACTTGAAGTGATCCAGCAAAATCTAAAAAAATCTCAAGGTATGATTCTGGTAACCGGTCCAACGGGAAGCGGTAAGACAACAACATTGTATACTGTACTGAATATCCTCAATATTCCTACCGTTAATATTTCAACTATTGAAGATCCGATCGAGTATCGTATGCCGCGCGTCAATCAGAGTCAGGTTAACCCAAAAATTGGCTTTACTTTTGCCAACGGATTGCGCTCCTTACTCCGCCAGGATCCGAACATCATCATGGTCGGCGAAATTCGTGACACGGAAACAGCCGAAATCGCCACACATGCTGCCATGACTGGACACTTGGTTTTATCAACGCTACACACCAACGATGCGGTAACCACACTCCCCCGCCTAGAGGAAATGGGCGTCCCCCCGTTCTTAATAGCGTCAACAACCAATGTAATAGTCGCTCAACGTCTTGTCAGAAAAATTTGCATGAATTGCATACAAAGCTACACGCTTTCAAAAAAAGCAATCGACGAGCTGAAAAAAACCTTCAATCTTGACGCGATATTCAAAATTCTTGAAGATCAGGGAATCATCTTGTCCTCAAAAGTCCCGATTGAATCCCTTCTTTTTTATAAAGGAAAGGGCTGCAAACAATGCAATAATACGGGATATAAAGGACGCGCAGGCATTTTTGAAGTCTTGGAAATTAATAAAGACGTATCACAAATGATCGTCAATAAGTCAAGCACGATTGAAATTTTTTCATACGCCAAAAATCATGGGATGTTGACCATGCTTCAGGATGGTTTTATTAAAGCTAAAAACGGATTGACCACGATTGAAGAGGTCATCCGCGCTACTCAAGAATAACCATATGCCAGAATATATTTATACGGCCAGAACGACTGAAGGAAAACTAAAAAAAGATCGTCTCCGCGTCAAAGATGCGAAAGCACTCGAAGAGTACCTCAAGAACCAACACCTCATACTAACATCGTCTAAAGAAGTTACGAAAAAAGGCTTTATTTCATTTGAAAAAATAAACAATATTTTTGCCAAAGTTTCAGTCGTACAAAAAATGTTTTTCACGCAGAATTTGGCCGTCATGATCAGAACGGGCTTTTCCCTGGCGATGGCGCTGGACACCCTGGCGCAGCAGACGCCAAATAAGCGTTTCAAGTCAGTCATTGAAGAAATTAAATTGGACGTGGAAAACGGCATTTCATTCTCTGTCGCCCTCTCACGTCATCCAAAGGTATTTTCACAGCTGTTCGTTAACATGATTGCGGCTGGCGAGACGAGCGGTAAGCTTGATGAAGTACTAAAAACATTGACCAACCAAATGCGGAAAGATCACGCGCTCATATCAAAAGTTCGATCTGCCCTGATGTATCCGTCTGTAGTCGTGGTTGCAATGATCGGCATCGGCGTTGTCATGATGATAACCGTCATCCCCCAAATTACATCCATTTATGAGTCAAACTCTTCGGAATTGCCATTACCAACACGAATAGTTATAGGGGTCAGCAATCTACTCATACACCAGGGTATATTTATTTTAATCGGGGCAATTCTGTTGATATACGCATTTATGCGTTTTAAAAAAACTAACAAAGGCAAAAGGATCTGGCATACCTTCCTCATCGCCATGCCGGTATTCGGCTCTATAATAAAAAAAATAAATATCGCCCGCTTTACCCGTACGCTTAGTTCATTGTTAAAAACAGATATCCCGATTGTTCAGACTTTGCAGATTATATCAAAAACTCTTGGCAACTCCCTGTATACTGAATCCATGATAAAAGCGTCCGAACAGGTAAAAAAAGGCGTCAGTATCGTAAAAACGCTACAGGAAAAACCAAAGTTATTTCCGCCCGTCGTCACTCAGATGCTCGCCGTCGGCGAAGAAAGCGGTACGATTGATACAATTTCAGAAGAAATCGCAAATTTTTTTGAAGATGACGTTGACCAGACTATGGCTGGCTTATCTTCAATTATTGAACCGATCCTGATGCTGGTCATTGGTGGCGTGGTGGCGGTCATGGCTCTGGCCATCCTCATGCCGATGTACGGTTTGGTCCAGCAAATTTAGTTATGGACATGACACATAAAAAAAAGAAGGCGGAAATATTTGGCTATACGCTCATTGAAGTAGTGGTATTGGTGATGGTTCTCAGTTTTTTATTTATTACGGTTTTGAATGTTTTCCAGTCCGCGATCAAGCAATTAAACTTTTCCCGGGCAAAAATCGTAGCTGCCGAACTCGGCAACGAACAAATGGAAATAATTCGAAATTTGAGATATGGCGATGTCGGAATTGTCGGAGGATTACCTGACGGTACCATTGACCCATCACGTACAGTTGAGCGTTCAAACATCACCTTTACAATAACCACCGATATCCAATATATTGACGATCCTTTTGATGGCTGTGTCGGCGCGACCACACCATACGATCCGTTAAAATCTCAATGCGCTGACGGTACTATAGTCGATAAGCCGCAGGACATACCGGCAAATCTTGGAAATCCGGCTGATTACAAAAAAGCAGATATAGAGATTACCTGGTCCCCAAATTTTACCGGAAAACCTCTGCAATTATCAACGATAATTTCACCGAAAGGCCTTGAAGGCGACACGACCAAAGGTTTTGTTTTGCTGAAAGTATCAAATTCAGGCGGCGAAGCAATCAGCGGCGCGAGCGTGCAGGTAATCAACGATACCCTCATACCGGCATTTGACCATACCTTCATTACTGATATTTTTGGCAATGTCCAATTGCTCGATGTCGAACCGGCCGACAATTACGTTATTAAAGTGACTAAAGGTGGGTATACGGGAGACCGGACCTGTTTTATTGATGCGGCCGGTACAGGGTGTTCGGATGCCGAAGGAAACCCGGATCCAAAAAATAAAAACATCACCGTATCGGCCGGGAGTTATGAGGAACGAAGCTTTACCATTGATTTGATCAGCACGTTAGAAGTGAACAGTTATACGGAAACGTGTTCAGTGTTACCAAACATTAACCTGACATTGCAAGGCATCAAAACCATCAGCAATGAACCTTCAAGCATTTTAAAAAATGTCCTTAACTTCATTACCGACGGCTCAGGGCAATGGAATAAAAACGACGTCAATTCTGATCTATATGATTTAATAGTTAATTCCGCAGGATATGATTTAGCCGGCGTCAATCATGACTTAGCCCTGAACATCCTGCCAAATACGAATACCGTGCTCAATGTCCTCCTCACCAGCCATACGGCCAATTCGTTGCTGCTAACCGTCAAGGACAATTCGGGGACAAATGTTTCGGGGGCAACCGTTCGTTTGCGAAAAACCGGTTACGATGAAACAAAGATCACCGGGCAGGGGTTTGCCCAACAAAACGATTGGGTCGGGGGGAGCGGTCAAGAAAACTTTTCTGACGACGCAACAAAATATTATTCTGACAATGGTCATATAAATAATTCAACGAGCGGTGAGGTCAGTCTCAGAGAAAATTCCACAAACCTGAACCTTTCCGAATCATTTAATACCGATACTTATAAGGACGTAGTGAACACCAACGCGGACTGGAATACTTCCGACAGTGAATTGAAATTACCGACGATCGCCGGTTTATACCCGGTTAATGAAATGCATTATGCGCAGTCATCAAAACTTAATTTCCAACATGGAAAAATAATTACAGCCACTCTTACGGCTACAGATAACTTAAATGGACAAAATATTGATTATTATATATCAGCTGATGGCGGAATGCATTTTGAGCCGGTAGCATCAGGAATTTCTCATGACATAACGGCAGTCGGCAACGATTTACGTTGGCGCGCTGAATTAACCTCTGCCGAGGACGACAAAACACCTGTTATCGATGAATTATCAGTCAGCTATACCATCCTGTATTTTGATTCGACGGGTGAACTGATTTCATCAACGTATGACCTCGGATCGTCAGCTACATTTTCTACAATAAATTGGGAATCAGACAGCCAACCTTCTGAAACTGGAAATGAGAGTTTAAAGTTCCAGATCGCCACCAACAACGACAATTCGACCTGGAATTTTATCGGCCCTGACGGCACAGCCGGCACCTATTACACTTCCAATAACGCGGTAATTCACTCTAGTCATAACAGCAACCAGTATCTTCGCTACAAGGCAATCCTAAACACAGCGGACATTTATTTCACTCCCCTGCTTACCAATATCAGGATCGGCTACACTCTCGCCTGTCTTCCGCCTGGCCAGGTGTATTTCAAAAATCTTGATATTGATACATACTCCGTTGAAGTAAAGGCCGATGGCTATGAAGTAACGACTGCGAATATTGACGTATCCGGTAACATTTCCCAAAATTTATTAATTAATCTGATACCATAGGATGACCCGTACACAACAACCCGGGTTTACCTTAATCGAGATAATTGCCGTTACCGGCATCCTCAGTTTGATTGCTGTCGGGATTGGCGCATTGTCGTTTTGGGGCATGCGTTTATGGAACATTACCCAAGACCACATTAAAGCCCAGGAGACAGCTAGAACCGCTTTTGATATTATGGCCAGGGAAATCCGAGAAATGCAAATTTCCGACAATGGGTCTTATGCCATCGAAAATGCAGACCATGATACGCTGATTTTTTATGCGAACATTGACGATGATGATGATCGTGAAAAAATAAAATATGAGCTACAGGGAGGCACGATGTACCGTTGGACAAAAAAATCTACTGGTGATACGCCAGCCGTTTACAGCGCTTTTACCGATGACGATAAAACCACGATTATTAGTCAAATTATTAATACTGACGATTTTTTCCAGTACTATGACGACAGCTATACCGGCACGTCTCCTGCGCTGACCGAACCGGTATCTATCAGTGCCGTCAGGCTGATTAAGATAACCGCCCTGATCGACTACGACCCTTCACGAACTCCCGACCCCCTAGAACTGATTACGGATATATCCTTGCGGAATTTAAAAGACAACCTATGATTAAAAAACCGGCTCACGGCAATATATATATTATGGTACTGGTAATATCCGGTTTGTTTTTGAGTCTGGCTATTGTTGCCACTACATACGTCGGTGACCAATACAAACTGTCCAGTCAAAAAATCTATAAGGCTATGTCGTTTGAGATGGCGGAGGCCGGGATAGAATATTACCGTTGGCACCTAGCACACGCCATGGAAGATTACCAGGACGGCACGGGCGCACCCGGACCATACGAGCATGAGTATAAAAACCTAGAAGGGTCAATTTTAGGGAAATTTACCCTCGATATTACCGCACCGCCTAACGGTTCTACAATCGTCAACATTGAATCAGCAGGCAGTACAACTCTGAGACCGAATGTAAAAAAAATTCTTAAAGTAAAAATGGGTATCCCGTCGCTGGCGAATTATGCAGTAGCTGCAGACGCAAATATGCGCTTTGGCGAAGGTACTGAAGTATTTGGCCCAATCCATGCCAACAACGGTATTCGATTCGACGGATTAGCCCATAATATGGTTTCAAGCGACGTTGCTACCTATACCGATACTGATTCGGACCGATGCACTGATAATTCATGGGGTGTCCATACGTGCGTCAATCCGGATGACCCGTCCCCTCCGACTGCATTACCGGACAGAAGCGATATATTTATGGCCGGCCGTACCGTTGACGCTGATTATATCGATTTCGCCGGTATCACCAGATCATTAAACGACATGCAGCAAGCTGCCGATGAAGACGGAATATATCTCACATCATCAGGCGCCCAAGGGTATCATTTAACTTTTAAAGTCGTGGGGGGCGTGACTATGCTGGACATGCGGATTGTTAATTCACAATTATATTGCCAATATGCGGGCAGTACTTCTGGGATTTGCTCCAATGGCAACTGTTCAAACAGAGTGTGTGCAAACGATCCGACGCGTTCATGCACCCGAAATAGCAATTGTCCTTCCAGTCCATCCCCACGTTTATGCTTAGCGCCACAAGTATGTACCGTAAACGGCGACTGTCCGCTTTCCGGAGTGTGTAATAAGCCGACATGTTATGACGATGGCGACTGCTCAACTGGCGGAATTTGTTCAAATTACCGTGATTTAGGATATTGTTCCAATAATTTTAATCGTTCCTGCTACCAAGATAGTGGCTGTATTGGAGGTGCTTGCGTTAAATCAAGCCATTCAATCGGGACTGCCGCCGGCAGCGAGTCGACGTTCAGTTTTGAAGGGACTGACCCCTCACTAGACATTCCGATGCCGGCTAATGGCCTTATCTTTGTGGAGGATGACGTATGGGTTGATGGCGTTATAGACAACTCCCGCGTGACAGTTGTCGCCGCAAAACCCCCTTTGGATAGCGGTAATGCAAATATTTATCTGAATAACGATCTTGTGTATACGCCGGTCGGCGATTCAACCGGGACTGACGCAATCGGGCTGATCGCCCAGAATAATATTTTAGTCGGCTATTTCAGTGAAGACGATTTGCATATTGATGCCGCCATGATTGCCCAAACAGGACGGACTGGCCGGCCGTATTATGGCATTAATTCTTCAAATTGGCATATCAGTCCTGCCGGCAGCACAAACCCTGACGGTGGGAATACCTGCTCGGAATACCGGCGGCGGCTTGTAATCACCAGCAATGGCGCGATCGGAACTTTTCAACGTTACGGTTTTGCTTGGGTCGGAAGTTTATTTAGCTGTCCCGAGGGGTTTACGAACCAATCCGGTTATTGCACAAGAAATTTAATATACGATGAAAATTTTTATTTTGCTCCTCCGCCTTTCTTCCCGACCACCGGTCAATATCGCATAATCTCTTGGGAAGAAAAATAATGTTATGTTATACTTAAGGCATCAAGTAATAGTTACTCATGGCAAATATTTTTAAAAATCCAATCGGTATTGATATTAGCGATTTTAAAATACGCCTTTTTCAAGTCGAACAAAAAAGAAAAAATAATTATAAGCTTTCTGCATATACGGAAATTGCCGTTCCAGACGGGTTTATCAGTGACGGAGAAATCAAGAATCGGGATGAAGTGATTAAACTCATTACCACTTGCTATACAAAGCCAGTGTTCGGTAAATTTACCACACGGTATGTCAACGCCTCCATTTCTGAAAAAAAGGCTTTTTTAAAAAATATATCTATTCCAAATGTCCCTCCCAATGAATTACTAGGGGCAATACGCTGGGGCATCGAACAAAATATCCCCGTGACACTTGATCAGTCATATTTTGACTGGTCAATATTAGGCCCAAGTCCAAAAGATATAAATAAATTACAAGCCATAGTCGTGGTCGCTTCAAGACAAATAGTTGACAGTTACACTGAGGTCATTGAACAGGCTGGTCTGCAGGTTTTAAGTTTTGAAAACGAGTCCGCTGCCATCGCGCGTTGCCTAATTTCAAAAGAAAACGAAAGTTTACCGATCGTGATCATAGATTTAGGCAAAAGCCGGACAACAATCATCATACACTACCAAAATGTCGTTCAATATTCAAATACAATCGACATCAACGGCAAAGACATGACGACGTTAATTAGCCAATATTTACATTTGAATTACACTGATGCCGAAAAGGCAAAAATTATTTGCGGACTTGATAAAACAAAAGCGAAAGGCAGTATACGGAAAATACTATTACCGATTATTGAATCACTCATGCTGAAAATCCAGGAAAATATTGATTACTTCAACAATTACTTGTCTGCTGACACTAATCAAGTTAATAAAATCATTCTAACGGGCAGCGTTGCGATGATGCAGGGCTTAGCATCATACGCACACGAGTCATTACGCATGCCTATTGAACTCAGTCAGCCGTGGGTAAACATTAACCTTGAACATAGACAAAAAAACATCGTGAGCAATGATAAAGGATTCTATTCGTACACTACGGCAATAGGCTTGGCATTAAAGAAAAATCAAATAACTTCATATGCTTGACTTGAATTTATTAAGTCCGGAAAATAAGATCAACATCAGTCGCCTCAATAATTTTTCAATTATTGTCAAAATAGGGGTGAGCCTTACGCTATTGTGTGCCGTCATTGGTGGCTTATTCTTCTTGTCATACTGGCTATTGAATGAGAACCTCAACCAGATTAACGCCAGTATTGAAAACGAACGACTCAATACTATCAAGCAGTCAAACGTGTCTATAGACGAAATAATCAAATCTCTCAATGTGCAATTGGGCCAGGCCGATGCGATACAAAAAAATTATATCCAATGGTCAACTTTTCTATTTACTCTGGCAAATTCTGTACCTGACAACATTTCATTGACTCTCGTAGACGTAAATTCATCGACTAAAACATTCCGAATTACTGGATTGGCCGATTCTCGTGAAAATTTATTATTATTCCAGGACAATCTGAATACATTGCCGTTTATTTCTGATCTTATTTCCCCTCTTTCAAATCTTGCGCAGCAAAAAACTTTCAATTTTGAAATTTCTGGCAAACTGACTGACGCACTATATGAAACCAATTAACCAAAAGCAAAAAAATATTCTCGCCTTAGTCGTTTTTCTTTCATGCAGCCTTATGATGATTGGATTTGTTGCTTACCCGTATTATTTAAAAATTTCAGAAAAAAATTCAGAAATATATGACCAACGGATCCAGCTGACCATCCTCGAGCAGCAACGCCTGAATACCGAACAAACACACCAGGATTACAATAAAATAAAAAACGATTTCAATACCGTCGGGAAAATTTTTATCGATCCTAATGATATGCTTAGTTTTATTTCAAAGCTTGAGACGATTGCTAATAACAATATCATAACTCAAAATATTAGTATAAGTTCTTCCACAAAAGTGCTGGAAAACAATTCATTACCTTTCAGCTTAACTCTTGAAGGAACCTGGCCGCACATTTCCCAGTATATCCGAGATATAGAGGCGATGGATATTTATGTGTCAATCAACTCCATATCTATTTCAAGCAATAACAATATTATTGTCGCCCAGTTATCAGCGAATGTTTATCCTCAGACAAAATAATTTATGGAAATAAGATTACAAAACATCTCAAAAAAAATTATATTGTTTCTCGGTCAATATATGAATGTGCTGATATACGGTTTTATCATTTTAACACTTTCGTTTTTTATCTATTTTTTCTACACTCAAGTATATTCGTCCATAATCAATCCTAAGGAAATTGATACAAATACAATTTTCGCAAAAAAATTAAAAGTCAATTTGGATCTTTTTAATAAAGTTATAGATGCCATTCAGGATAAGCAAAACAATCAATTACCAGACACTGATATCCGGAACCCTTTCAATTAATCTTGACAGGGTGCGTCCCAAAGTGTACTATTCAATAACTAATCTACATCTAAATATTTTATGGCTCACGTAAAAGGATCAGGCACAACTTCACTAGGACGCGACAGTAAAGGCCAGCGACTGGGTATAAAACTTTATGCCGGCCAGGTAGCGAAAGCCGGCGGTATCATTGTCCGCCAACGGGGCACAAAATTCCGAGCTGGAAAAAACGTCAAACGTGCCAATGATGACAGCTTATTTGCCCTATCCCGCGGTACCGTGCAATTTAAAATGAAAAAAATAACTAAATTCAACGGCAAAAAAACCACTGCGACATTTGTCAACGTAGAGTAAATCGCGCCAGCTTATCCACATGACCATCTACTTTGATGGTTTTTGTGTTTTTATGCTCGCTTTAATGAAATCCCTGAATAATGGATGGGGGGTCAGGGGCCTGGATTTGAATTCTGGATGAAACTGAACACCGACAAACCACGGGTGTCCCGGCACTTCAATTATCTCAACCAGCAACCCATCGGGACTGTAACCAGCGATACGTAAGCCAGCCTTTACTAATTGATCGCGGTAGCTGTTGTTAAATTCGTATCGGTGACGATGCCGTTCAGCGATATGCTCCTGACCGTAAGCTTCAAAACTTAGAGATTCCTTGGCCAACGTGCACTTCCAGCTGCCTAATCGCATCGTTGCACCGTAATCTTCTTTGAGCAGTTTCTTTTCCTGGTCAGGCATGATATGGATGACCGGATGTTTTACCTGCAGGTTAAATTCAGTGCTGTTGGCCGAAGGTATTTTTGCCACATGGCGGGCGAATTCTATCGTAGCGATCTGCATACCTAGACAGAGCCCAAAATATGGAACGTTGTTTTCACGGGCAAATTTTGCGGCTAAAATTTTCCCTTCAATGCCGCGCTGGCCAAATCCGCCGGGAATGACGATCCCATTGGCAGATTTCAGGCATTCCCACTCATGCTTGTCGTTTTTCTCCAATTTTTCCGCATCAATCCATATGATACGTAATTTGGCGTTATGATGATATACCGCGGATTTTAATGCTTCAATTACGCTGATGTACGCATCACCAAGTTCAGTATATTTGCCAACCATGGCGATCGATACCTGTATTTTCCCGTCATGGACCTTTTTCAACAAATTTTTCCATTCCTTCAAATCGGGCTTGCGCTTTTTTAGGTTAAATTTATTGAAAATAATTTCAGAAATATTATTTTTTTCAAAATTAAGCGGTACTTCATATATGCTGCGTATCGTTGGCGCGGGAATGACTGCTTCCAGCGCAACATCGCAAAATATTGATAATTTCTCCAAAAGATCCTTCTTAATGGGCAGATCAGCCCGGGCCAGGAGGATATCCGGCTGAATGCCGATCCGCCTCAATTCTCTGACTGAAGCCTGAGCCGGCTTGGTTTTGAGCTCATGCGAGGTTTTGAGGTACGGGAGCAAGGCAACATGGACAAACATAACGCGGTCGTCCTTAAGTTCCTGGTGGAGTTGCCGGGCCGCTTCCAAAAAAGGCTCGCCTTCTATATCACCAACCGTGCCGCCGATTTCCATAATTAAAAAATCTGCCTTACTCGAATCTGCCGCCTGAAAAATTTTATTCTTTATTGCTTGGGTGATATGCGGGATTATCTGGATTGTTTTACCAAGAAATTTTCCTTTTCTTTCTTCCCCCAATATTTTTTCATAAATTTGGCCCGTGGTGGCATTGCTTGATTTGCTTAAATTTTCATCAAGAAACCGCTCATAATGGCCAAGGTCGAGATCAGTCTCCGTTCCGTCATCCAATACAAATACCTCTCCATGCTGATAAGGGTTCATAGTCCCTGGGTCAACATTGAGGTAGGGATCAAATTTAAGGCTGAATACTTTATACTTTGAAGCTTTTAAAATTGCCCCGATAGAAGCCGCAGCAATCCCCTTCCCTAAACCGGAGCACACACCGCCAGTCACGAAAATAAATTTACAATTTTTATTCATTTTGATTTGTTATCCTGATGATTAAATTGATAGTATGATGATCGAGTATAACGGAAATTTTATGGTCTCCAACCTGTTTCAACGGCTGCTCGATCTGTATATCGAAATTATTTTGAGGCATTGAAAAACGGGTTTCCAGGGCTTGGAGAATACTTTCCTTCGGTAACTGGCGGAACGTGGTGCCGGTGGCACTTGCCTTTAAGGCGAAGGAGAGCACCTGTCCTTCCATTTGTTGTGGAACTGAAGCCTTTTTATGTTGTATCGCCTCATCTTCTTTACTGATTTGTGATTTTATTTTTAAAAAAGCCGCCTTTTCGGCTGGTGTTGAAATGACGGCTAGTTTCTTTGGCAGTAAAAAATTTCGGGCAAACCCGTCATTTACTGATTTTATTTCCCCTTTTTTTGCCACCTGTGGCACTGTTTGTAAAAAAATAACTTCCATAAATTTATTGTAACGCGGTCGTGGTTACCTGGCAAGCAATTTAATATTTATACTGCTATTTTAGCAGTTCCAGGGCTCTGTCCAGCTGTGGATCAAGGTCATGATTATAGTCATTCTGTGTGAGCGGCACTTCTATGTCCGGTACGATGCCAGTGTCATCAATGGAATGTCCCAGTGGGGTAAGCCACTTTGCCACGGTCAGTTTAAGCGAAGAACCGTCATTGAATTGTTCGTAATCTTGTACCGATCCCTTCCCGAATGTTGTTTCACCGATGATGGTAGCGCGTTGGTAATCCTGCAATGCGCCGGCCAGAATCTCTGAAGCTGAAGCTGACCCGTTATTGACTAATACTACGACGTCATAATCCTTCAATAAGGCCGTCACATCGGATGTGTACTTTTTCTCGTTGTTGCCGTAGTTTTCTATGACGATTACTTGATGATCCAAAAATTGACCGGCAATATCAATCGATGAATCAAGATAACCTCCCGGATTATCGCGCAAATCCAAGACAATGCCTCGTGGACTTTGTAAGACGATTTCCTTAACAATAGCGTTAAATTCTGCCGTTGTGTCACTATTAAAGTGGCTGATTTCAATCACGGCAATATCATCGTTCTTCATTGACCATGAAACACTCTTGACATTAATGACATCACGTTTGATGGAAATATCCTCGATCGTCTGCTCACCAGCATGGATCACCGACAAGACTACCGTAGTATTTTTTGGCCCTCGCATCAGGCTGATGCCGTTATCAAGGCTCATACCCGTGGTATCCTGCTTGTCGATGGCGATAATTTTATCTCCCGGTTTCAATCCGGCCTTGTCTGCCGGTGAAGCCGGCAATGGTGCGATAATGGTCAGCTGTTCATTTTTTATTCCTATTTCCGCTCCAATACCCTCAAAACTTCCGGAAAGCTCACTGTTAAATTTTTTCGTCTCGGCTGGATCAAAGAAGGTAGAATAGGGATCGCCTAAACTTGACACCAGCCCCTTTAAGGCGCCATAAAAAGCCGTCTGCTGATCGATGGGCTGATATACATAATCTTTTTTTATTGTATTCCAGACTTTTGCGAATAACTCAGTCTCAGACTGGCCTTGGTCCAATTGACTTATCGCCTGTTGAATGAGGTTTGTGTTCGAGCTTGCCTGATGCGATTCAAGGAGGCCATATACCAGCCCAGCCGTAAAAGTTATGACGAGGACAAAAATTCCGCCAAAAACTAGGGCTATTTTAAATGAATATGAATGTTTAGCGGGTTCCGTCATAAATTAACTTATCCGGTTGATATCGGCACCAAGAGACCGTAAACGCTCGTCAATTTTTTCATAGCCCCGGTCGACAAGCTCAACCCGGTCAATAATGCTTGGCCCCTGAGCAATTAATGCAGCAATAATCAACGTGGCGCCGGCACGAATATCAAACGACGTGATGCTTCTCCCGTATAAAGGTGTCGGACCGGTTACAATGATCGTATGGGCGTCAATCGTTTTAATATTTGCCCCCATTTTCATCAATTCCGTTACATAGCCCAGGCGACCTTCATACATCGTTTCGAATATTTTACTGGTGCCATTTGCCTGCGTGAGCAGTACAGCCATGGGAGCCTGTAAATCAGTCGGAAATCCGGGATGTGGCCGAGTGTCAAATGATATCGGTCTGAAAATTGTTGTTGGTTTCACGTACAGCGTGTCCCCATGTTCAACGGAAAAATTAATATTCGCTTGCTGAAATTTTTGAAGTATACTGTCTAAATGTTCAGGGATAATTCCTGAAATTTTTACGTCTCCGCGGCTAACCGCAGCGGCAATGGCAAACGTACCGGCCTCTATCCTATCGGGAAGTATCCGATGGGTAACGCCATGAAGCTTCTGCACCCCCTCAATAGTGATTTTGGATGTTCCGGCGCCACGTATTTTTGCGCCCATACTGTTCAGCATCACTGCCAAATCCTCAATTTCAGGTTCAGAGGCGGCTAACCGTATTTCCGTCGTACCCTTCGCCAAGACAGCGGCCATGAGGACATTTTCTGTGGCGGTTACGCTCATTTCTTCCAGGATAATCGTGTGCCCGATAAGATGCTTAACGCTAAAATTATACTTATCATTTGTTTGTTCAATATTGACTCCTAATTGCCTGAGGGCGTTAACATGCGTATCTATGGGACGGGCGCCAATCAAACACCCTCCAGGTTGGGGTATTGATATATTGCCAAATCTGGCTAACAAGGGACCGACAATGACAATCGAAGCTCGCATATGCTTAACCAGATCGTGATCAGGATTTTTTAAAGTAATCCCTGAACAGTTGATATTCATGGTATTATCCCTGAAATCAATAGTTGCTCCAAGGTGCTCCAAAATTTTGATCATTGTCCTGATATCTTTGATATCTGGCACGTTCTGTAATTCAACTGGTTCGGCAGTCAAAAGAGAAGCGGCCATCATTTTCAATGCGGCATTTTTTGCGCCACGAATGTGTATCTCCCCATGTAGCGATTTACCTCCGGTTATGGAAAATTTCGCCATATATTAGTATAACTCGTCGATAACTTATATTTTTCAAGATAAGTATACCAAATGACAACCGATAATCAAGCGCACATGGACGGATTCAAAAGGCTATAATATACTTGTAATCATGAGTTTATCACACCGCAGACTATACTTTGCCATATTTCTTATGCTCTTTGTGGCGTTATCATTTTTTATTGTCGCATACGCCATGGGGTGGAGATATAATTTTAAAAACAGTTCACTTGTGCGTGTCGGGGCAATTTATCTTGACTCGACTCCGGCGGATGCACACATATACCTGGATGGCGTGCTAGCAAAAAAAACAACTCCCGATACCATAAATAACCTCCAGCCGAATATCTATTCGCTTGAAATAACGAAGGAAGGATATCTATCCTGGAAAACGAACGCAGTAGTTGCATACTCTGCCCTAACCAGATTGCAAAACATATTCCTTGTTAAGGTTTCTGACCCGCCCAACCTGGCCGTCTCGGGCAATTTTATTGATATGTCAAGTTCGCCAAATAAGGAAATGCTTGGATTATTCGGGAAAAATGAATTAACAATCTTGCGAATAAAAGATGGCTCCGTAATTAATACAAAAATATTTCCAGCGGACATTTCAAGCATAGACTGGTCGTTTGATTCGATGGCCGTACTCGTTACATTGACGGATAATGAATTTATTTATTACACTCCGATTAATTCCGAAATTGTAAATCTGAATGAAGGGATTTCGCAGCCGGTAGAAAAGGCCAATTGGAGCCGAAAAAATAATCACACAGTCATTGCCTACACCGTTTCTTCTGTATATTCGCTGAATGTTTCTGAAGCGCCAGTCCCAATCCTTCCGCCAGTTGGACTGTTATACACTGATAACCAATTATTTTTTACGAGCGACGGGGAAAAAATTAACGTGACAAAAAACGGTAAGCTGATCAATTCATTGTCATCGCACAGCGCTTCTCCATTGCAAATTTTCAACGTTACCGACAATCTGATTGGCCTTACTGACTCTGCGTCTAAAACTGGATATATTTATAACATCAAAACTAACCAATTCATTGTATTTGCGCATCCAATTAAAAATATCATTCCCGACCAAACGGCAAACGCGTTGCTTGTCACTAATGATAATGAAATATGGAGGATGGATACAGAACAAGGCAGCGTTGAACTGCTTAACCGCACAGCCATGCCCCTGATGTCAGCGGACTGGGCTTTATCCGGGCATTATCTCAGCACGATTCATTCTTTAAATGAATTGAAAGTAAATGAAATTGACCGTATTGCCCAGAATACTTACTCATTTGACATACCCCACTGTACCAAAATTTTAAATTTTGATGCATACACAAAATCAGCCTTGCTATGCGAAACAGGAATGTACTTTATGAGATATTAAGTTTTACGACCGGCAACAAAATTGCTGGCCTCCATTAGTGAGTCGAACGTCCCGGCATCATACCAATTCCCGTTCACCATCCGCACGTCCAATTCACCGAGCTCCAAATACTTATTATGCAATTCCGTAATTTCTATCTCTCCCCTGGCTGAAGGTTTTACTTCTTTGGCAAATTGGCAAACCCGACGGTCGAAAATATACAGACCAGGGATGGCATAATCGCTAATCCATTCCTTGGGTTTTTCCACAATTTGTACCACCTGGTTATTTTCATCAAACTTCACTACCCCGAGCCGTTCAGGATCGGGAACTTTTTTGGCAAATATCCTACCGCCTGATTTGAAAGATTGTATCGCTTCTGAAAAATTGTCTTCAAAAATATTGTCCCCCAAAATCATCGTCACGCTGTCATTGTCCATAAAATCTTCACCGATAATGAAAGCGTCGGCCAGTCCGCGAGGGTTTTCTTGAATTTCATACGTAAATTTTGCACCAAACCCTTTGCCCGAACCCAACAGATGTAAAAAATGTCCGGCATAATCCGGGGCAATAATAATCAAAATTTCCTTGATACCGGCATCCAATAACGTCTGGAGTGGGTAGAAAATCATTGGTTTATTGTAAACGGGCAGTAATTGTTTACTGGTAACTAGTGTTAATGGCCGTAAGCGGGTCGCTTTCCCTCCGGCGAGTATAATGCCTTTCATAATATTTTTATTAAAATGGTAAACGTTGATCCTTAAATTGTGGCCATTTCGCATCACGTTCCGAAACAACCGGGTGCTCTACCGGCCATGGAATGTTCAGCTCAGAGTCGCTCCACAATATACCGCCCTCGTGTTCGGTAGAATAGTATTGATCTACCTTATACATAAATTCCGTATTCGGTTCCAGAGTGCAAAATCCGTGAGCAAAACCTTTGGGGATAAACAACATTAATCCATTTTTTTCGGACAGCTCAAAAGACTCCCATTGCCGATAGGTCTCCGACGACCGACGCAAATCAATAATGACGTCGAAAACAGACCCATGAATTACGCGTATAAATTTTGCCTGTGTCACGGGTGGCAACTGAAAATGAAGCCCGCGCAAGACTCCCCTTTCTACTGACAGTGAATGGTTATCCTGTACGAAATGCACGCTGACGCCAGCTTGCTCAAGCCACTTCTGGCTGAACGATTCAACAAAAAAACCCCGGTGATCCCGGTGATAGACCGGTTCAATAAGAAAAGCGTCTGAAAATTTTGTGTTAATAATTTTCATGAAGATACTCTTGTAAAGCTTCCTGCCAAGTTCGCAATGGAGGCAATTTGGTGTTAATCAAAATTGAATGCGACGGGCGTGCGGCTGGCCGAGGGAAGTCACTGCCGGAAACAGGTACTATTGTAACATTATTCTTACTTTGCGCAAATATTTCTTTGGCAAACTCATACCAAGTACAGGAGCCTGAATTTGTCACATGGTAAATTCCGTTGGGCAATTTATTTTCCATAATATACTTGGTTCTCAGTGCCAAATCTGGCGCGTACGTGGGGCTAGACGCCTCCTCATTAACAACATTAAGCGAGCGCCTCGTCTTCGCAAGCTGCAGCATCGTATCTACGAAACTTTTTTTTGCCCGTTCGCCGATTGCCGGCTTGCCGAATAGCCGTGACAGCCTGACTACGTACCCAGCTACGCCGGAGTGCTGAAATGCCTGCTCACCGGCCAGTTTTGATCTGGCATATACTGACTGGGGGTTAGGCACATCCGACTCTTTATACCCATTTTTATTATCCCCCTTAAAGACATAATCAGTGCTGTAATGCACGAGAATGCCCTTATACGCATGTACAGCGTTGGCAAGGTATCCAACAGCTAAACCATTTATCGACATTGCCAGAGGCTCATTATTTTCCGCACCATCCACGTCATTATATGCGGCGGCGTTAATTACCATCTCTGGACGAATCTGACCGATTTTTGCATCGACCAAATGTTGATCCGTAATGTCAATTTCATCCCGATCCCAAAGCAATGGCTTGTACGTCTGAAAAACCTTGGCCAATTCCTGGCCCAGCATCCCTTTTGCACCGATAATAACTATTCTCATGAAATGGATCCTGCCGTTATTTTTATGATAAACGACTGTTGTCTTTTTAGCCGAATGACGACGCCGGGGTACTTTTTAAACCTTTTTACCGGATAACTGAATGGCCAGATATACGGTCCAACGCCTTTTTTCGGATCAGTACGGGCGTCCGCGTACGCGACGATTTTTTCTTCAATGCTCTTCGGAAAATAATTTTTTGCAATAAATCCGTATCGCTTATTTAATGCTGCTGTCGAGCCGACACCGCATACATGGGACAGGCACACCCGAGCTAATTGCGGATATCCGCGATTTATCAAAAAATAGTATCCCTCATACAGATGATAAATTGCCGGACGAAGCTGACGGCTAGCCAGACCACCGGTAACCATCCTGCCTAAATCATGGATGTAACACGCAACCTTTAAAAATTTCCTGTCGACAGAATATCCGTTAAGTATTGCGGAGCGCGCAATTGAATCCGCAAAACGCCAAATGACCGTTGAGTGCCTCCAAGTATCCTTAACTTGCCCGGGAATGCGGTGTACAGAAGCTAATTGCCGCATCCAGGACTTTACCTGCTGCAAGCCTGGCAATCTATCTTTTGACATATTGCGTATTGATCCAATCCTTATGGTCGCGTTGTGACAAAATTCTCTGCCACCATGAAGTATGAGTTATGTACCATTGAACTGTTTTTTCTAAATAAGTATCAAGGTCATGCCCCGGCCGGTATCCGAGTTCAATTTTCGCTTTAGTCCAGTCAACGGCATATCGCCGGTCATGTCCCGGCCGATCTTTAACGAACTCAATCAAGTCCTCTGACTTGCCCATTATTCCCAGTATTTTCTTTATCAATATTAAATTGTTCACGTCATCAGTCAAACCTCCGATACAGTACGTTTCCCCGATCTTCCCTTTTTTGATAATAAGATCGATCGCCTGCGCGTGATCGTCGACGTAGAGCCAGTCACGGACATATTTTCCGTCCCCATAGACAGGTACTTTTTTATTTTGTGCGATATTCAATATCGCTACAGGCAACAATTTTTCGGGATACTGGTATGGTCCGTAATTATTTGACGTATTTGAAATGGTAATGGGTAATCCGAATGTGGCCGCATAAGCGCGGACCAAATGGTCAGCGCCGGCTTTTGAGGCGGAATACGGGCTGCGTGGTTTATACAAGGTTTGTTCGTTAAACTTCTCTTTTGTATCCAATGGCAGGGCCCCGAACACTTCATCGGTGGAAACGTGGTGGAAACGCTTGCCGGAGAAATCATCCTTCCAGGCCTGCGTGGCGCATTCCAGCAAGATGTGCGTCCCCCATACGTTATTGAGGATAAAATCTTCCGGTAAATACGTTTCAAAGAGTTCCGTCACTGACACGTCCAGCTTGTCAAACTTTTTTAAAATGACCGATCGGTCCACGTGGCTCTGGGCGGCAAAGTGGACAATAGTGTCGATCTGATGGTATTGGATAGTCTTTAAAACAGTCGCATAATCACAAATGTCTGCACGGACAAACGTATACCGCTCATCATTTTCGATGTCGATTAAATTTAACGGCTTTACTGAACCGGTCTTTTCGTCAGCTATTGGATTGCCCGCATATACTAACTTATCCAGATTGACGATTGTATCCGCCGGGTGGGTCCGAAGCCAATATCGGATGAAATTTGAGCCGATAAATCCCGCCCCTCCAGTGACAAGCAGTTTCATAATTTTAATAATACTTTAGTTCTAAAAAGCGCCACAATAGTCATTTCATCATTTATTGTACCATCAATCGTCCATCGTAGAGCGCGTGTAAATGGGATGCGCATTATTTCAATTTTTTCATCACTATCAGGATGGGCTGAAGTATAAAATAATTCCCTGGCTAAAAACAGGTGTATACCCTCAGTTAAAAGTCCTGGCGATGCTATCCCCTGTCCCAATGACCGCCACCGCGACGCTGTAATGCCGGTTTCTTCGTGTAGCTCACGTTTTGCAGCCTGCAGCATCGTCTCCTTTTTTTTACTTAGCCCCCGAGGCAGTTCAATGAGGTACTTTTTCAACGGATAGCGATACTGTTTTTCCAGTATAACTTCGTGCTTCTGTGTCAGCGTAACAATTCCGACAGGCGGAACCAGATCCATATATCCATAGATGCCTTTCTTGCGATCCGGCCTGATTACCATATCCTCAAATACCGTTATCCAACGGTTTTTATAAACTATTCTTGATTTAATCTTCTCCCAAGGTGGTTTCATTGGGGGATGGTAAATGGCGTGGTTTTTGAAAAAATATCGCTCTCATTAGTGAGAACCAATAATGCTTGCCATTTTTTTGTGTCGTTCAAAACTGCGTGCGGAACATTAGGCGGGATGTAATACATAGTATATTCCTTCTTTTTTCGGTTGCCTATGCGAATTCGTAAAGTCTTTTTGGTTTTTTTGTCAAACAGTAGCATGATTAGGTCGCCGATCGGGCAAAAAAATTCCTTTTTTCGCTTATGAAAATGGTGGCCGGCTTCATCTCCAGGGCCGATATAATTCAAATAGGCAAAACGCGGAAAAAATGTCAGTCGTGATTCAGCTGGAGTCGGCCATAAAGGATTCAGCCAACGTTTGCCTTTTGAAGTTCGGCGGCCGCGGACCAGTTCCCAATATAACTGTCGTCTAATGAGTTTTGTATATAGTTCCTTGGATTGTTTAGGCATTTCTATGTCCCAATCTCCCAGCTTGCTAAATATTTTTTTTGTTCGGCTGTCAACTTGTCTATAGCCATGCCCATTGATGCCAGCTTTAAGCTGGCGATATTCTTATCTATCGCTTCCGGAACGCCATAGACCTGATTTTTAAGCTTGGCGTGATATTTTACAATATATTCTGCTGACAGTGCCTGGTTGGCGAAGCTCATGTCCATTACGGACGGCGGATGACCTTCGGCAGCAGCCAAATTGATCAACCGGCCTTCTGCCAGTACGTGCACGGTGCGTTTGTTCGGCAGTTCATACGCTTCCACATATTCACGGACTGATTTTTTTGACCGGGCGTATTTTTTCAATGAAGCCACGTCTATCTCGACGTCAAAATGCCCGGAATTGCACACTACCGCGCCATTTTTCATTTTCTTGAAATGCTCAAGCCTGATGACGTGGATATCGCCGGTTAACGTGATGAATATATCGCCGAGCGCCGCAGCCCGTGACATGGGCATGACCCGGAAACCGTCCATGACCGCTTCAATGGATTTTGTCGGGTCGACTTCAGTCACGATCACGTGCGCGCCAAGGCCTTTGGCCCGCATGGCCGCTCCTCGTCCGCACCAGCCGTAACCGGCAACGACGATAGTTTTACCAGCCAGCAAAATATTCGTCGCGCGAATTATTCCGTCTATTGTTGACTGTCCTGTGCCATACCTGTTATCGAACAAATGCTTCGTCAGCGCGTCATTAACGGCTATGATGGGATATTTCAGTACGCCATGCTGGGCCATGCTTTTCAGACGGATGACGCCGGTTGTCGTCTCTTCAGTCCCGCCGATAACCGTATTTGCCTGTTTATTGCGTTCTTTAAGCAATGTAGTGACGAGATCAGCGCCATCATCCATTGTCAGATGGGGCTTCGTGTCCAATGCCTGGTTGATATGCTTAAAGTATGATTTGCGGTCTTCACCTTTTTTGGCCAATGTCCTGATACTAAAATCCTTATTTAACGAAGTAGCTACGTCGTCTTGGGTTGATAGTGGGTTTGATGCACATAAAACAACGGACGCACCGCCATCTTTTAACGTCCGCATTAAATTGGCGGTTTCAGCAGTAACATGCAGACAAGCGGCTATGCGAACATTTTTAAGTGGCCTTTCTTTTTTGAATCGTTTTTGAATGATACGTAAAACGTCCATTTGCTGTTCGGACCAAAATATACGTTTATACCTTATCGATTTCATCGTCATTATTTTGCTCATTAATTAATAATATTGATAAAAGAAAAATTATTAAGCCAGATAGGATAGAAATCATATAAGCCAATTTACCCACTGCTTGAATACGGTAATAAATAAAAGCGATTGACGCCAAGCTTAATACAGATATAAAAATATATTCCTTAAAGCGTATTTGCTGGACTGATGAGTTGTCAGTAGATTTTTCTGGGCCAATCCAGATTGACAACATACCGGTAATGAGCGTGATCCATAACAGCGGAATTATACGTAAATTATCAGTGACAAAGCCAGGAAACGTATCATTTAAAAGATATAGTAGTAAATATGTAACCAGCGCCACCTTGAATATTTCAATAATGGTCGAACGTAATATTCGTAAAATAATTTCGTATCGTGTTGAGTGCAGCAGCATAGTCCTATTATTTATTAACTAAGCCTATTATTTTGGACCAAATCCTGGATAGAGTCAATGGAGGCTTTTCGAAATTTATGGAAATTTCCTTAACTTTTAGAATTTTCCCGGATTCGTGAAAATTCGGTAAATTAATGATAAAGTGTGCCAATAAGTCGGATCCTTTATCAAAAAACAACTGTGGTGCTTCAACGGTCGCTGAAGCAATAAGCCAATCGCCTTCTGATGCCGGCTGGGTGTACGTAGCGATGATAAAATCATAATCATCGATATTCGTAATGTCATTAACCGAGACGACTAAAGAAATATTGGGATCAAATAACTGATCTTTAGTAAATGCAAAATAACCGTTACCCTGGAGACTGACGTCGTTTTTTGAAGTTGTTATGCTAGTAATCGGCTGATTTAAAGTGACATCGACCAGTTCATTTGCGCTCGTTAATTCAATGTTTCGCGTTCCGACTCGTAATGTTTGTAAATTTGCGTCATGCGAGGTATATGCGGAAAGAATGGAAGAATTCGTATAGACGGTCGTTGGTGAAAATTGACGATCGCCGACGATCGATTTATATTCGGAATTATCAGTTAAGTATAAAATGCCCTTAAACATGACTAAATGTTGGAAAGTGACGATTTTTTTGATAAACATATCATCATTCGTATCTAAGACAATTCGATATACGCCATGGGGCAAATCAGGCAGTAAGAGATCCACGACTCGCTCTGAATTCACATGGCCGTCAGCATTTGTATCGCCGTCATCAGGCTCAATTATTTTTTTCAAAATGGCACCTGTAGGTCCGATGACGGAAAAGGTTATCGAATCTTCGCCAGCATGACGATTAATATCCTGAACGACAAAGCTAAAATTCAATGATTCGCCGTCGCCGATATATGTGTATATTTCATGCTTGCCGCGCAAGCTATGATTAATCTCGGTAGCTTCTTTACTAGGTTTGTAACCGGGCAATTCATAATATGCACTTAAATCGTAATTATATTGAGCCACTTGTTCACGGGGTGGAATATGTCCCAAAAAATCATTAATGGATGAGAACGGTACACTCCCCGATTTGTCAACCTGTGTATCTTGAGATATTTGGTCAAGTTCCTGAGAGTATTGATTCTCAATCGTTTGTTTTTGGTCATTAGTGGTCGCAAGTTTTAATTGTTTTGTTTTCCAATCATCCAGCTTTTTTTTACGACTGTCGTAAATCTTTTTTTCATTCTGAACATTTTGAAAATATTCGATATTTTTTTGCCATAAATATACGTCACCACTTTGCATGACCTGCCAATAATCACCCAATGAATTCAACGTGGAATTGGCGTAGGCCATCGGGTAATAGGCATAAGCAGCGTTAGATTGCTGGACGCCCAGTTGAACCACTTCCTGGCTTTGCGGATTTTGATATTTTAGAGTAACCGTGGCTTTTGCGAAAGGCCTGGGGGCTTTGACATCAAAATACAGCGGGGACATGGTAATTAATTGAAAATAATCAGTTTCACCGGGAATATTCTTAGTTCCGATTAACCTGTCCGGTTCCTTTGAAGCGAAATTTCTTACGGCTGGCGATCCGTTTTGGACGTCATACTTCACGATATACGTCCCAAATGGAACATAGTGCCTGTTTAATAAAAACATTAAAATAACAATTGGCGCCAGCCATAAGACAATCCTTATCACACGGATGACTGTCGACGCTTTATCGTTATTATTTGTCCAAAATTTTAGCATACGATGAGCTTAACTATATCTAAATTCTAATAGGATTTCAAGTCGACCATACCCGATAAAGCGCAGTACCATCGTCAGAAAATGTCGATATTTTTTCGAAGCGGAATCCTTGCTTGGATAAAATTTCCATCATGGATGCCGTTTGCGAGTCAAGTGGATTATAATACAGAAATACGTCAGATATATCGAGCAATTGGTGGGCGGCTGAAGACATATTCCCCGGCGTTGATGGCAAAGACACCACGACGCGCCGTTCTGGGAAAAACACTTTATCGGCAAAACCGCTAATAATGATTGATTGAACATGAGTTTCCTGAAAAACAGTTTCGGCAATTAATTGCTCATTGCGAATATTTTTTTTCAATTGATGGAGGCCTTGCAATGGATCTTGCAATGTACTAGCCACGGAAAACAGGGTAAAGAGTGTGATATAGCCCAACGTGATAAGAACACGCCAGTGCTTACGGGTAAAAAGTTGACCAAGATTTTCCAAGGCCAGGACGATGAGCGGAAGGCTGAATACGTAAATGGGCAACCAGTATCTTAAATACGATGATCCAAGGATGATGCGCGATTTGTCAATATATTCATGGAAAGTGTACGCACCATAATAAAGCACAAGCCATAGTGTGACCACCACGAAGAACCAGGCATACAAAACCTGCGCTCTAGTGAACGGTCCATTCGACTGTGCATTGATGAATTGATATTTTACCAATATTCTCATAACCAGTTTCCTGACCAACCAGGCCAGCATGCATATAAAGCCAATAGAAAACCAGGGCAATAATTTTACGAGATAATTACCGGCCATGTCGGCAGCTCGCGGAATATCGATGCCGAATGGAATAATTAACTGGCGAATTTTCAAAAAAAGTGTAGTATTGGTCGCGGCAGCGGCTGGACCAATAACTGGGCCCTCAGATATAGTTGAAGGTGAATAAGCAAATGTAAAAAATGATCCATAAAGTTGATGGTTAAGCATTATGATCGGGACGAACAGTGCCATTACGATGATAGTGAACGTCAGCCACTGTAAAATAAATATTTTTTTATCTGAAAAAACTGCTATAACTACAATTACCAAACCTACCCAAAGTATTTCTGACGTTCGGGTGATTAAGGCTAGGCCGATAAATAAGCCAGCCAAAGAAACCATGGCCCACTGTTTATTATGCGATTGTGCCGTTAAGGCACAAACCAAAAAATACAGGGCAATAATTAAAAAATCGACAAAAATTATATTATGAAACATCCCACGGCTACTGTAATACCAAAATGGCGGTAATACAAAAAGCAACAGACTGGAGATGAACGCTATAAATTTTGAAAAAATTTTCTTCATCAGGAAATAAAAAAATATTACCGCTACGACAGATAGGAGTGGGGTCGCAAATAAAATCAGTTTTATGCCGATAATTTTTGCTACGAGACCATAAATAAGTATCATGCCCAAAAAGCTACCGGGCACTAAATAACCATCCCTGACAATCATACTTCGAGGGGTAATCAATTTTCCAATATCAGAATCCGTTGATACGGGTACCTCCAATGAACTATTATTTGCAAAATGTGTGATAAAGTAGTAATTTGCCGTTTCATCAGGAGAAGTGAATTTTGGCACCGGTCCGTAATATAACCAAGAATATACAATTAAAAAGAGTACTGCCAAAAGGACTAAAGTCATGATTTGCCAATGTTTTTTAGCACAAAGTTGAAATTTCATAGATTATAGTATAACACTTGATCAGCTCTTTTCAAAAGCCTTCATTTTTGTTATTATAAACCTTGATCGATATGGCTAAAAAAATAATATTTTACCTATTTTTTAGTACCCTAAGTATTGCTTTAATTATAGCAATTCTTAGTGTTTGGGTACCATTTATTACCTCTATACGTATAATTTTTAGTTTTCTGTATTTGCTTGTCTTACCGGGTTTGGTTTTGAGTTATGTATTTTGGAAACATGGTGAAATTGATCCAATTGAACGCATTACGCTTTCTATTGGATTATCACTTGGTTCAATTCCATTAGTTGTATATGTACTTAATAAAATTGGCGTTCCAATAAATTTTATTAACGTATTCTTTGAAATTTTAGGAGTAATAATAATTTCTATCATACTATTATTCATTAATAAAAATTTCAAAAAAAAGCTTCCATATGACTGAAATTGTCCATAAAATAATTATAAAACCAAAAAAAGGGTGGGTGGGCATAAACCTTAAGGAAATTTGGGCTTTCAAAGAACTTTTTTATATCTTCAGTTGGCGAGATATCAAGGTAAGATACAAACAAACGGTTATAGGTATTATATGGGCATTAATACAGCCGATTATGCTCATGATAGTTTTTTCATTATTTTTTGGGAAACTTGCAGGCGTTCCCTCTGACGGTATTCCATATCCCATTTTTGCATTTTCCGGGCTATTATTTTGGAATTATTTTTCTGCATCATTGACCAAATCAAGTAATACGCTGGTTGAAAATGAAAATGTGATCAAAAAAATATATTTTCCCCGACTGATACTCCCTTTTTCAGCGGCAATTACTCCTTTGATAGAACTTATTATCGCCTTTTTTGTTTATGCCGGCCTTTTAATATATTATCAGTATACCCCAACATTAGAAGGTATCCTTCTTCTACCGATTCTAATTTTCTTATCATTCTTATCCGCATCCGGACTTGGCAGTTTCTTGGCGGCAATAAACGTCAGGTATAGAGATATTAAAGAAGCGCTACCATTTGTTATCCAAACATTATTTTTCGTCACTCCCGTCATCTACCCCACCGCTCTCATTCCTGATAAGTATCAGTGGATATTAGCCCTCAACCCCATGACCGGAATTATCGAAACCTCCAGGGCTGGGATAATTGGAAACCAGCCTATAAATTATGGCTTATTGGCCGTTTCGGGTCTGATTGCCGTATTTTTATTTTTCATGGGGATATTCTATTTTAGAAAAACTGAGAAAGTATTTGCGGATATCGCATAAAAAATATGTCGCAAGAACCAATCATAAAGGTTGAAAATATTTCTAAATCATACGTTATTTCTCATCGTGCAGCTTATGATACGATAAGAGATAAATTAACTGAATTCGTAAAAAAACCTTATGAACTTCTAACTAAGAAAAAAACTAAAGATACCAAAGAAACATTTTGGGCCCTGAAAGATATAAATTTTAATATAAATAAAGGTGAACGTATTGGAATAATTGGCAAAAATGGCGCCGGTAAAAGCACTTTACTAAAAATACTTTCTCAAATCACTCACCCAACAGCAGGAAAAATAGAATTAAACGGTAGAGTAGCAAGTTTACTAGAAGTTGGGACGGGCTTTCACCCGGAACTGACCGGCAGAGAAAATATATTTTTGAATGGCGCTATATTAGGAATGAAAAGATCAGAAATAATAAGCAAATTTGACGAAATTGTTAAATTTTCGGAAATTGGGAATTTTCTGGATACACCTGTAAAAAGATATTCCAGTGGAATGTTTGTCCGTTTGGCATTTTCCGTAGCAGCACACCTAGAACCAGAGATATTAATAGTGGATGAAGTACTTGCGGTCGGTGATGTAGAATTTCAAAAAAAATGCCTTGGAAAAATGGAATCGGTTGCAGAAGAAGGTCGTACAATTATTTTTGTAAGCCATAACATGAATGCGATCACATCACTTTGTGATAGATGTATTGTGATTGAAAAAGGTATTATTAAAATGGATAGCGATGTTAAATCGGCTATATATTATTATTTAAATAATTCAGTATCAAATATCTATAAGAAGTCAGCAACAAATTCAAAAAATCCAGAAATAATCAAAGCTTGGTTTGAAAATGCAAATGGCGAAACAACAGATCAGTTTTTTAACGGAGAAAAAATTATTTTAAACATAAATACGAGTAATAAAAGTCACGTACCTTTTGAAATTAGCATTGCTTTTTTTGATCATATTGGTAGACCATTGTGGAATTTTTCGCATATAATGCATAATCTTAAAACTCTTCCGGGTGAAGAAAGATTAAATTCAAAAATTACCTTTAATCCTCCAAAGGTAACTGTTCCTAAATTAATAGTTGATTTAGCAGTTGGTCCTAAGGGTGGATTCCCATTTTTTGATCACATTCAAGGTGCATTAAAGTGTTCAATAATTGATAAAAATGATGGTGCAAATTATATTAGATATCCCGAATGGCCGATTTTATGTGAAGCTAAACTTGTCTATCAAACTATTAAATAAAATTCCATAAAATTATTAATCTATAAAAAAATGCTTAAAAAAATTAAGGAAATAATTCGACAGGTATTACCTCCTTTTATTTATAAAATACTAGTTATTTTTTCACAAGAAATAGGTTTAACTAAAAAAGAAGAAAGTAAGTACCTTTACAAGCCAGAATGCATAAAAATCCAAAAAGGGATATTAAAAGATAGAGATATTATTTTAGATACCCATGACAATAATTGGCAGATTGATATTATCAATGGCACTTACGATAAATTCTTTTTTGATTATTTAAATAAATTAAATTTTACTGGTAATATAATTTTTGATATTGGTGCACATATTGGATATCATTCAATGGCTTTTGCCTCCATGGTTGGCGATAACGGTAAAGTTTTTAGTTTTGAGCCTAATAAATCTAATATTCAACGGTTTCAACAAAATTTAGACAAAAATATTGATTTAAAAAAAATAATAAAATTAAATCAAATTGCCTTATCGGACAAATCTGGATTTATAGATTTTTGGTGTAGTGAAGAAATTGATAATGGTTACAGTAGTGGTGGTTTTATTAATGGCAGTAGCACGCCTGATTCTATGGATCATTACTTAATCAATGGTTTTAAAAAAGAAAAAGTACCGACAATTACTTTTGATGAATTTGTAAAAAATAGTGCAATAAATCAAATAAATATGATCAAAATTGATGTTGAAGGTTCAGAATATGCGGTCCTCCAAGGTGCCATTAAAAGTATTCTAAAATTTAAACCAATTTTAATGATGGAAATACATTCAATAAAAAATATGTATGATGTATTTTCATTATTAACAAAAAATGGTTACAATTTAAAACTATTAGACGAAAATCAACAAGACCATCGTTGCTTTTTTGTTGCTGATTCAACAAAGTAAAAATAACTGAAAAGATTTAGTTTAGATTAATTTCAAAGAACACAAAGTGAAAATTTTGCAAATCAGTGAAAATGACATTTATGGCCATAAATTCAACGGCTTTGATTTAAGTAAAAAATTAAATCAAAAAAACATTAATTCCAGTATGTGCGTCTGGAATAAATATTCAAGCGAAAAATTTGTTTGGAAAATTGCAAATTTTAAAGGAAGATATTTTATTAATGGTATTATTGCAGGACTTGAAAAACGCTTATCAGTACAGTCACTTTTCTATATTAATCCTTTTTTTTTATTATTTAATAAAAAATTTTTAAAAGCTGACGTAATACACTACCATTTAATTCATAATGGATTTTTTAGTCTTTTCGCCTTACCAATATTAACAAGATTTAAGCCTAGTGTTTGGACACTTCATGACCCATGGGCGATTACAGGCCATTGTATACATAGTTTTGATTGTATGAAATGGAAAAGTGGGTGTGGAAAATGTCCTTATTTAAAAACACACATCCCCTTGGATAAAGACCATACTGCTTTTATGTGGAAAATTAAACAATTTATTTACAAACACTCAAGGTTAAATATAATAGTTGCATCTTCATTTATGTTAAATCGTGTTAAAGAAAGTTCTTTATTCAAAAACCATAAAATTAATCAAATACCCTTTGGCCTTAATATAAACCAATTTAAGCCTTATAATATAGTTAATTCTAAAAAAAAATTTAGTATACCCAAAGATTCAATAGTAATTTTTTTTAGATCAGAAGAAAATGAATTTAAAGGATTAAAGTATATTAAGGAAGCTTTGAATAAAATTAAGTCTACAAATAAAATTTTTTTACTTACTGTTGCCAAAAAAGGTTTATTAACTGGTTTAGAAAAAAAATTTAAAATAATTGAACTTGGCTGGGTTGTTGATGACACAGCAATGATCAATGCATATAATGCATGTGATATGTTTATAATGCCTTCAACGCAGGAGGCTTTTGGTTTAATGGCTGTAGAAGCGATGCTATGTGGAAAACCGGTAATATCATTTTCCGGAACTTCTTTACAAGAAATTACTTTTGCTCCCAAAGGTGGCATAACCGTTCCCATGGGTGATTCAATGGCTCTTTATAAACAAATTATATACTTAATTGATAATCCTGGAGCTAGAATAAAATTAGGTAATGAAGCAAGGAAAATTGCATGTGATAATTATAACGAACAAACATATATTAATAATATAGTAAAATTATATAGAGATATATCATTTAAATAATATGACAATTAATGTCGATAAAAAAATTTTACTTCTTACTAGTTCACCTCCAACAACAAAGTCAACTGGCGGGCTGGTACTTGATCAGCTATGCAGGTTCATTAAAAAGGGGCAAATATTTTGTCATGTAATGGCGGATTATATTACAAAACCAAAAATATCAGAAGACCTTGATTGGATTCCAATCAAATATACATATAAAATTAACGAATATATTGGGATGTATTTACCTTCCGTAATATTTATTATAGATAAAATATTTGTTTATTGGTCATTTCAAATTATTAAAAAAGAAATTAATAAAAATAATTTATCTTTGATTTGGTGTCTAATAGATACACCTACACAGATATTATTAGCAGAAAAATTATTAAAAAATACGAAAATACCTCTACATATCGAAATTTGGGACCCACCTTTATGGTGGATGAGAGATAATAACTATCCAAAATTTTATCAAAAATATATTTATAATAAATATGAATATATTTTAAGAAATGCTAAAGTTTGTGCTACTGCATCTGGTGCAATGTCTGAAAAATATCACGATAGTTATGGAATCCCAACAGTAACTTTTTGGCCAAGTATAGATACAAAATATATTGCAATTAATAAAAAAAATGACAATCCAAATATTTTTCAAATTGCGCTAGCCGGACAAATATATGCAAAAAAAGAATGGATTTCACTTTTAAAAGCACTAGATTATTTACAATGGAAAATAAGGAACAAAAAAATTAACATTAAACTTATTGGGAACCACAAACATGAAACTTTTGATAATAACAAAAATATAGTCATCGAGCACTGGATGGGTCAAAAAGAACTAATAGAAACATTGAATAAATCGGATTTATTATATTGTCCATATTGGTTTAACAACAATTTTTATGAAGAAGCTAGTCTTAGCTTCCCATCAAAACTTGTTACATATTTTGCAGCATCAAAGCCTGTTCTATTTCATGGTCCGGATTACGCTTCACCAAATAAATATCTAAAGCAATATTATGCTGGATATTATTGTAATTCACTAAAAACTAAAACTATAGCTGGTATAATCACTGAGATTGCCGATAATGAAATTAAAAATAATCAGTTTATTTCCAATGGAATACAATGTATTAAAGACCGGCATAGTTTAACTAGTTTAGAAAAGAGTTTTGCACAATTTTTAAATAGTTAAATGAAATTTTATATTTAATGTTGAAAATAAATAAGCATATTTTATTAATTTCTTCATGGGGGCCACCAATGATAGGTGGTCCACAAAATTTATATAATTTATTTTCACTGTTTAATAAAGATGAATATTCTTTTCTAACATCTTATAACCAAACATTTTCTTTAATTAATGATAAAAATAAAGGGAACGTATTGCCATGTAAATATTATTTTATTGATTTTGATAACGTTCTTTTTAAAAGCAAAAGACAAAATAATTATATCTCAAAAAGAAATACATTTAAGGAATCATTTATTAATTTAACGAAGACTTTTCCTTTTTTATATAAGTTTATTATTAGTTATTTTATTCCGGTAGTTACAATAGTAAAATTTATTAAAAATGCTGTAAAAATACAAAAAGAGACAAACTCTAAATTATTGATAGGGATATCTGATTCAGGAAGCGCGCTTATCTCAACATTAATTACCCACTGGATAACAAAACAGCCATACGTTATATATTTTTTTGATATTTATAAAGAAAATTACTTAACCGGTATTAATAAATATTTAGCAAAAATACTTGAGTCAACCTTAGTTAAAAATGCGAAATATATTTTAGTAACCAATGAAAGAACGGAAGAATTTTTTAAAAATAAATATGGTAATTATATTAAAACGGCAGTTATTTATAATTCGACTTTTTTAGATCAATACATAGTAAAATCAAACCGCTATAATCCTCAACAGCCATACAAAACTATATATACTGGTAACGTATCTTGGCCACAGGAACAAAGTCTGCTCAACCTAATTAACGCTATAGAATATTTAAATGAATTACAAATTGAGCTTCATCTATACATTCCAAACATTGCTGAACATTTAAAAAACATTTTTAATACAAAACAATTCATTAAATTAAATTCAGCTCAGCCCTTGGAAATTCCAAATATTCTGAATGGTGCTGACCTTCTTTTCTTACCACTTTCTTGGAATACCAAAAACCCAGATATTATCGCTACAGCAACACCAGGTAAATTTACAGACTATTTAGGTGCGGGAAAGCCAATGCTTATTCATGCTCCAGAATATGCCTATATTTCAGAATATGCAAAAAAATATAATCTCGGAATAGTAGTAGACAAAAATGATCCAAAAATACTGGCAGATTCGATACAAAAATTTTTCTCAAATCCTTCAGTTGGTGAAATATTTATTAAAAATTCATTAAGTGTATTTCATGCTAATCATGACGCACAAAAAAACGCCGAAAGGTTGAAAAATATTATAAATAGTATATAATTAGCCAATATTTACTCTTAACTAAACAACAATGATAAAACGAGTTTTGGTGGTTGGCGGCGCCGGTTACATCGGTGGTGGCACTACCGAGGAATTAATCAACAGAAAAATTCCTTTTTCTGTTTATGACAACTTGACCTACGAAAACCATTACCTCAAGCCTGTAAAATTTATTTATGGAGATATCCGAAACCACGAGAAACTATTAGAAATACTCTCCGATTATTCACACGTGATATGGTTAGCGGCCCTTGTCGGAGATCCCGCTTGCCAATTAAACCCCCAGCTGACAAAAGAAATTAATCAGGATTCCATTGAATGGTTGTCCAAAAATTATAACGGTCGAATATTATTTACTTCTACCTGCTCGGTATACGGAGCTAGTGATACACCTGTCAACGAATCTTCAAAGACTAATCCCCTATCTTCTTATGCTCAAACTAAGTTACAATCTGAAAACTATTTAAAAAGTAAGAATTCGTTAATCTTTAGATTAGGGACGGCATATGGTATTTCGGATACCTATGCGCGAATAAGAATGGATTTGGCTGTTAATTACATGACAATGAACGCAATCAAGAAAGGGGCATTAACCGTTTTTGGCGGGTCACAGTGGAGACCGTTTGTTCATGTAAACGACATTGCAAAATTCTTAGTTGATAATCTAGACCGAAATATTAACGGAATATACAATATCGCAACAGAAAATACGACTATAGTTGATTTAGCAAAACGTATTCAAAAAGAAACAGGATGTAAAATCGAAACTACTGAAGAAAAATTCCAAGACAATAGGAATTACAATGCCGATCAATCAAAGGCGTTAAAAGACAAGGTTATACCAAATACAACAAACAGGGATTTGCTGTATGGTATTAAACAAGTGAAGGAATTAGTAAATGAAAACCGTGTTTTGAATTTAGAGAATGAATTCTATTCAAATGTGAAAAGAATGACTGCAATTTTGGAAGATTATGAAAAAAGTAAGATTAATAAATAATTTAAAAAAATGAATAAACCATATTTAAAGGAAATTAATGCTCGTAGTGATGACCGGGGTACGTTTGTGCCCTTTTTAAATGAAGCGAATTCATTGCCTGATCAAGAAGGATTGGCCATTAAAAGGATCTATTACGTCTATAATTACGGCAAAGGTATAATTCGAGGTTTCCATTTTCATAAAAAAGAATGGAAATTCTTTATAATTTCAAGTGGCGCCGCAAAATTTATAGCAATCAACCCCGAAGATGAAAAAGACCAATATACTTTTATAAGTTCTTCGAGAAGGCCAAACTTGATTGTTATACCTCCAGGTTATGCAAACGGATGGGTATCCCTGGAAGATAATACTGTATTAATTTGCGGATCCACAGCTTCTTTCGAGGAATCTATTGACGATGATAAAAGATTTGACCCAAACAAATGGGGTGATGTTTGGACGGTGAAAGGTAGATAATTTAAACACAATAATACATATGAAAACAATCGCCATATCTGCTCCTACTGGTATGCTCGGGAGCGCCGTATACAACGAACTGAAAGACAAGTATAAATTGGTTCTCATCTATCGAGGCGATAAAAATTTGGAGTTACTTGAAAAAGCTTATGGAAATACTCAAAATCATAGACGAATCCAATTGGATCTGATGGATATTTATCAGGATTACGAACTAGGGTTTACCAATACAGTTATAGGCCCAAATACAAAAAAGCTAATCGAGGAAATTGGTGAAATTGACGGTTTCATTAATTGTGCAGGTATCATTAAGCCACACAGTACAAAAGATCCGAAAACAACATTATTCATTAATGGGGCGATTCCACATATATTAAGCGGAATATATGAAAAAAAATTAATACAAATCACTACCGATTGTGCGTTTAATGGTTTGGAAAGTGCGCCATATGATGAAAATTCGACTAAAACTCCTAACGATCTCTATGGTCTGTCAAAAAGTTTAGGAGAACCTTCTCAAAAATCGTTAGTACTCAGGACCTCGATTATCGGACCGGAAATACATGGTTTTGTGTCGTTAATAGAGTGGTTCAAACAACAGGGTGGTAAAACTATAAAAGGATTTAAAACACATTTATGGAATGGTATTACCACAAAGCAATTCGGAAAAATTTGCGATACAATTTTCTCAAACCGTTCTGATTTTCCGGATAATGGATTATTTCACATTTATGCCAATGACGTAACAAAACTGGACATGATTATGGCTTTCAAGGAAAAATTTAAAATTGATGTCACCATCGAAGAAGCTTCACCGTCTCCTGTTGACAGGAGGCTTCGGACAATATACGACCTTAATCAAAAACTGAACATCCCATTATTCAAAGATATGGTTAATGAATTATAATTATGTATCCAAGAGCTGAACATCGCCCAATACCAGAACATTGGGACCAAAAAAGTAAGGACGTCAGACGACTTATTAATGAATTCAGGGACCGTCTCCACGAACAAAACTACTCACTCCCCCAACGGACGGATGGTATTGTTGTTCTTTCTGCCCCGCCAGAAAAATGTGAAGACGGTACTTTTATCGAACGAACGCAAGAAAATGAAGCAAGAATCAAATATTCCTTTGAAATAATTAAACAAATAGCTGCAGAGAAAGCGGGAATGTCATCAGAAGAACTTACGGAGGATCAAATTATTCAGTTTTCGCCAAAACTGATATTAAATGGCGAAACAGAACAACTACAAATGATGGTTGAAGTTGCTCATGAGTTAGGCATTCCGGACGGAATAATTCAAACTTTTAATTGCGGTGACCGAGGTGTTGGCAATACAAAAACTCAATTTACTTTAATGGATAAGGATCCTGAATACACGAATTCAAAACACCTAACCTTTATTACGACAAGCTACCACGTTCCTCGCGTAGTCCGAACTGCTGAAAAAAACCTTTCACGGACAAAGGAGTTTGAAATAATCGGCGTTCCATACGACCAACTTGAATATAATATTTATCGGAAAGCAAAAGGCGAGATTAAACGCATACTCTCCTATTCTGAAAAGGGCGATATAAGCAGGTTTATTAAAGAACCCGCTACACCACTTATAGAATTTGGAACACCCATTAATACCGTTGATCAACATTATTCGGATGAGACAACCCCACTATCCCCTCAGGCGGAAAAATTACTTCAAGCATTAACTGCTACTTTACGCAGGGATCACGGAGAGCCCAATCCATTTAATGGTGAATTAATTAATGTTGATGGCTATTCTTTTTTAAACGGAAAGCTCGATTTGCAAACTTCAAAGACTGATTATTATTCATATCTAGCATCCTCATATGCACACCGCGAAGACCAACAAGAAAATTCAGTGCGTCCTTTAGCCGTATCTGCTACTCTACTTTCACCTGAAGGAAAAATTTTAGTTGAGGAACGCTCTGGAGTTACAGAACTAGAGGGTAAATTAGCCGTATTTGGTGGCGCAATGAAACCAGGAGAAAAACCGGAAGAAGCAATCGCTGAAAGGCTAAAAAGAAAAATGGGCCTTGAGATACAACCAGAAAATATTTATTTAACAGGCGCTGATCAAGAAAACTTACAAAATATTTTTGAAATATTTTATTTGGTTAAATTAGAACGCGGTCAATTAGAACAATTGAAATCAAGATTTCAAGAACCGATGAATAAAATACAAAAAAAATTCTCCGAATTTTCTGTAAACCAGGATTTACATGAAATTGAGGATCATTTCCATAACAAAGATATTACCGACTGGAATCCCTCCAGCTTTTATAATATAATGTATGCTTTAATAAAAAATGGTGACCGAACGCCCGAGGAAGTCAGCAAAATAGTAGAATACTTGAGAAAAAAAATCACTCGCAAGCCATTTCGATATAAATACCCATACGAACAAATAGTGGATTAAAAAAGTTATGAAAAAATTTAGAATAATTAGTTTACTAGGAATACGTCCAGACCTAATAAGAATGTTTAAACTTATAAATTTGCTTGATATCGGGCAATCTAAAAATAATTACGAACATCTTTTCATGCATACTGGACAACATTTTGATTATGAATTAGATGGAATATTTTACAAGGAATTAGGCGTCCGGCTTCCTGATTATAATATGGAAGTTGGGAAAACGTTAAAAAAGGGGGGTCATAACACAGGCTTCGCTTATCAGATGGGCCTTTTATTTGAAAGAACCGCGGAAATGGTAGAGAAATTTAAGCCAGATGCTGTTATGTATTTGGGTGATACAAATACCGTATTATCTTCCGTTGTTGTTGCGCGTATGGGCGTCCCAGTTATTCATTTAGAAGCAGGGGGAAGAAGCTACGACTGGAGAATGCCAGAAGAGATAAATAGAATTACTATTGATCATTTGTCTGATGTTTTATATTCATATGTTCCACGTTATAAAAGCATCCTTCTCTCAGAAGGTATACCGGAATTCCGAATAAAAGTTATTGGTAACATTATTCATGATGCGATAGAAAATTTTATTTATAAAGCCGATCAAACTAATATTTTATCAAAATTAAAATTACAATCAAAGAAATTTGTTTTGACCACTTTACATCGGGAAGAAAACACAAATTCAAAACAAATTTTATTGGATAAATTTTCTGATTTAATAAAATTGGCAAATGAAATGAAAGTTGTATTACCACTAATGCCACGGGTCCGAAATAATCTAAAGCAATTTGGAATACTTAATCAAGTATTACATTCAAATGTTATCATAACAGAACCACTTGGTTTTTTCGAATTCCTTAAGCTTGAAAAAGAAGCAAAGGTAATAATTTCAGATAGCGGTACAGTCCAAGAAGAATCCCTCATTTTAGGTACGCCTTGTCATATCAGCCGATTATCAACTGAAAGACCAGAAACTATTGAGGCTGGGGCGACTATTCTTTCTAATAAAAATCTCTATAACAATACAAAAAAAGCACTAACATTAAAAAATAATTGGAATCGCTGGGTGTTAAATCCAACAAAAAAAAGTCCTTCTGAAGTTGTATATAATGACTTAATGGAAAAAATTAATAATAATTTTTTTAAAAATTCTAGAAAATTTAATTATACAAAACAAAATAAAATTATGAAACAAGCTTACGGAATATTTAAATAAACATGAAAAAAATTTGTTTTATTCTAGGAACAAGACCAGAAATTATAAAACTTAGTCCATTGATTAGATTATGTAGACTAAAAAATATTCCTTATTTTATCATCCACACAAATCAACATTATTCAGCAATTCTTGATAAAATTTTTTTTAAGGAGCTTAATTTACCTTATGCTAAATACAATTTAAACGTTGGATCAGCTAATCATGGCTTGCAGACAGCTAGCATGATTATTGCGATTGAAAAAATCATTATAAAAGAAAAACCAGGCTGTATTATTGTTGAAGGAGATACAAATTCAGTATTGGCTGGCGCTATGGCTGCTGCCAAAGAATTCAATATTACTATTGCCCATGTTGAAGCTGGCCTGAGGAGTTATGATAGAAAAATGCCAGAAGAAATCAATCGGATCGTTGCCGATCATATTTCTGATATATTATTTGCCCCGACAATTATCCAAAAAGAAATATTAATTAAAGAGGGCATCCCAAAAAATAAAATTTTAGTAACTGGCAATACAATTGTAGACGCGGTTAAAATTAATATTGAAATTTCAAATAAAAAAATGAATGTTTTAAAGAAATATAATGTAATTGAAAAAAAGTATTCAATATTGACTTTACACCGGCCTTCAAATGTCGATTTTAAAATTAATCTAATTAAAATATTTAATGGGCTTAAGGCTCTTGAAAAAATTGTTTTTTTAAATAAAATTATTTTTTTAGTTCACCCTCGTACCCTTAAAAATTTAAATAAATTTAATATTAAATTGCCGAATAACATAAAAATGGTTAATCCGGTAGGATATCTTGAAATGTTACAATTAATAAGTAAGGCGAGATTAATTTTTACAGATTCTGGGGGAATCCAGGAAGAGGCGTGCATTCTTAAAGTACCTTGCATCACGTTAAGAAACAACACTGAACGACCAGAGACAGTAAAAATTGGGGGTAACATTATCGCCGGTCAAGAAACAAAAAAAATTATCTCATCGACAATTAAAATATTAAACAGGAAAATAAAATGGAAAAATCCTTTTGGCGATGGTCATAGTTCAGAAAAAATGATAAGACGAATTCAACCTTTATTATAAAAATGGATTCAAGAAATAATATATTAATGTTATCCCCCTATTTTTATCCGCACCAAGGTGGTGTAGAAAAACATGTATTCAACCTTTCCCAACAATTAATACATAAAGGCTATAAAATTACCGTCCTAACTACGCTTCATGATTCCAAATTACCAAGAGTATCTGAAATTGAAGAAATAAAAATATTTAGATTTAAACCAAATAAAATATATATAGTAGGCATGGCAATTACCATGTTTAAGTTTTTTAAATATATTAAACTAGTTTATAAATCAAATATTGTCCATATCCATGATTATCAACTATTTATATGGTTTATTTTAATTAGATTGCTTTTCCCTTTTAAAAAAATATATATTACATTCCATGGATGGGAGGGAGAATGCCCGCCAAATACGTTAATTAAATTTTTTCGAAAAATTAGCGAAATACTAACAAGAGGTAACATATGTATTGGCGAATTCATAAAAAAGTGGTACAAAACAAACGCAGATATCGTAAGTTATGGCGCTGCCGAAAATATAAAATGTAAAAATATTCTTCCAAAAATTGATATATTGGTTATATCAAGAATATCCAATGATATTCCCATTTTACAATATTTAGATTCATTTAATATTTTAAATAATAAATTATTAAATACAATCAAAATTGTTTTCATTGGAAGCGGAGAACTTGAAAATGAAGTCCTTAGTTTTGCTGGTGATCATAATATCGACATATCGTTAAAAGGATTTGTTGATAATCCATCTGAATACATATGCTCATCTTCTATAATAATAACCAATGGTTATTTAGCTATACTAGAATCAGTGCTTCAAAAAAAGCCAATATTTGTTATATCTCAAAATGAATTAGAATTTGACAGACTTTCTCAATTTCCCTTTTCAAATAATTTTATGTCTATAAGTAAAAATTCCATAGATCTAGCAAATAATTTATACTCGTATATAAAAAAATCAAATAATTTTAAATTCACGTTTACTACCGTTATTGAATGGGCGCAAAATCAAACTTGGGAGAGACTAGCAAACCAGTATATTGAATTATGGAACAAATAAAAGTAACATTTATAACGACTGTCTTTAACGAAGAAAAAACGATAGATAGTTTTTTATATTCCTTAAAAAATCAAACAGTAAAACCTGATGAAATAATTATCACTGATGGCGGTTCAACTGATAATACGCTAAATAAATTAAAAATGTGGGCAAATTCTGATACCAAGTTAAAAATATTTACAGGTAAAAAAGTGAATATTGCAGAGGGAAGGAATATAGCCATTAAACATTCAACAAATGATATTATAGCTGTTTCCGATGCTGGATGCATAATTGAAGAAGACTGGTTAGAAAATATATTAAAACCTTTTCATGATAAAAATATTGACGTTGTCAGTGGTTGGTACACATATGAAAAAAATTCTACATTTAACAATGCCATAGCGAAAATAATTGAAATTCCCTTATGGTTAATTAATAAGCAAAAATTTCTACCATCAAGCAGATCGATTGCGGTTAAAAAAATTTGCTGGGAAAAAGTTAATGGCTACCCAGAAAACTTAAAATATGCCGCTGAAGATACGTTATTTGCAAAAAGGCTTAAATCGGCAGGATGTAATTTTTACTTTCAACCAACCGCAATTGTTCGATGGCTTCTCCCCAATAGCCACAAAGAACTTTATTCAAAATTTTTTAACTATGCGTATGGCGATGCTGAAATTCGACATAACGTAAGATATTACTTAACAATTTCTTTTATATTTTTAATTGTACTTGTATTTATTCCGTTTATATTTGAATCATGGATAATTACCATATTATTTATTCTTTTAATAATTATGTATACATACTCTCCAATAATATTAAAAGGGATTAGTTTAAAACATGTTAGTTTTACAGAATTAATGTATATTTTTTCTTGTAAAATTACTATTATATTGGCAAGTATATTTGGTTTTAATAAGGGATTAATAAAAAAACATGAAATTTAATATTATATCTTACGGTTTTTTGGGAAACCAGCAAATTTATAAAACTGACATAAAGCAACTGGTTGGAGGTGCCGAGGTTTATTTGTACGATCTATCAAAATATTTATTATCATTAGGACATCGCGTTAAAGTAATCCAATCAGGTGAAAAAAATGATGAATTTATATACGACGGGATAGAAGTAAAAACAATTAAACTTCCTGGAATTTGTCGAAAAATCGGGTTTATTCCAGAAAATTATTATGAATTTAATTGGTTTTGGATAAAATATTTAGATAAATCAGTTGATAGGGTCCATCTACATTATTTACAGCATGCATGGCCATTTGCGAGTAAAGATATGACGGCAACTTGTCATGGTATTGACTGGGATATTCCCAAAAATGAATATATTTATTATCAAAAACAAGTATATCCTTCACCATATAAATACTTATTACGACCTTTTTATTATTTTAATCGATTTTCAAACAGAAAAATTTTTACAAAATATGGAATTAAACATTTAAAAAAAATACTTTCAGTTGATTCGTCGTTACTAAGATATGTTCAGTCCGAATATCCTGATTTTCGAAAAAAAATTAACGTCATTTTTAACTATGTTGACGTTAATATTTTTAAACCTTTACCAATAGACCCAATATTTTCGGAGAAATTTAAGGGAAAATTTATAATTTTATTTCCTAGAAATCTCTCAATTAACCGTGGAGTTCATTATATTATTGAAGCGATGAAAATTGTAATAAAAAAATACCCAGAAGTTTTACTACTGATAACAGGAGACGGAATTGCAAAAAAATATATTTTAAAAATTATAAATGATTATAATTTATCAAAAAATGTGATATTGCTTGGTCGTCTAAATCATTATTCTGAACTCCCAAAATACTACAATTTAGCCGATTTAGTAGTTATACCAACAGCGTATTCCGAAGGGACATCACTATCATGTTTAGAGGCAATGGCGACTGGTAAACCTGTTATCGCTACAAATATTGGCGGTCTATATGATATCATTAATAGTGGGCAAAATGGATTAATAGTACAACCAGATTATCGTGAAATTGCCCAGGGTATTATTAAAATTTTAGATGACGGTACTTTAAGACTAAATTTAGGAAATTCTGCATTAGAAACAATAAAAGGAAAATTTTCTAAAGAAATATGGGAGGCGAAAATCAAAACTTTTTTTGAACTTTAATTCTAAATTAGTTTAATTTAAATAGCTGGGCATCATTTTTAATAAAAATTGCAGTAAAATTTTTATTTATCGCATATAAATGACTAAGTGAGTCCAGTTCAGAGTTCCCATCTTTATTTGGGTATAATAATAATACATACCTTATGTTATTTTTTTTAAAAAAATCAATACTTTCAGGTTTAGCTGGATTATTAAATGAAATACAAGCCTGATCAATAAGGCATTTATTAGTATCAGTGCTTACATGCAAGATTGTACGGTCACTTACCATAATATCATGATTTGTTTCTGAAACGGCGTTTATATTTGAAACAATCATATCAGTTGACAAGGAAATTGTATTCAATAATTTCAAGACGTCGACTTGATCAATGGTGACATTGTTTGATTTGTCGTAAAGATCCTTAACCTTATTAACACCTGAAATAGTAATAATAACGATAAACAAGGATAGCAAAGTCAACAAAATTTTATTACTATACTTAAATCTACCTATCGCTAAATCTATAAAATATGCACAAAAAAATGGAATGAAGATACCAGCAAGAAAAACAATCCTTTCAAAATAAAAATTAATTCCAATTAAATAAGTCTGTAAAATAATGAACAATATTAGTAAATAAAATAATGGAAAAACTTTATAAGACAATATATTATCTTTTTTCAATGCGTACATTAAAATCCCCAGAATGGCAAATGTATAAAGGAAAGGCCCCAAATAATTACCATATTTGTTAATTGGGATTTCCCCTAAAAATTTATCCTGAATACTTGATTTCCAAAATGAATTTATCGCTTCTTTAATAATATGGTTGTAAATAATCAAAAAATTTACCACAAGTACAATTATAATCAAGCTGACAATAATAACAATTTTTTTGTTTTCCCTTGATTTTTGAATTAAAACATTTCTGATTTTTTTATTAATTGAAAAAATGATTATAAAATACAAAATAAGGGAAGGGATAAAAATTGGTGCGGTAAGATAATTATGTGTAAAATAAATCGCAAAAAGCATTAAAAGTATTAATAATAAATTTTTCGGACGGTACGACTGAAAATATTTTACAACCAAATAATATATTATATTAATAAAACAAAAAGCTAAAAGGTTTGAGACCGTCGAACCAATGAATAATCTAATTATTGAATAACTACAAATTACTGTTACGGGGAAAAGAATTGACATGTTCCTACTATACGTCTTACCGACCAGATAAGAAGAAAATAGTAAGAAAATAATTAATACAAGTTGATAGGCTGAAAATAATGGATAAATTATATTTAAATGGGTGAAAATATGTAATAAAGCTACATTTAATGAAGTAAATGGGGCCGTATATGCTAAAAATCCGTGATATGTTGGCTGATAAGGAGCTGGTACGCGCCCATTATTAGTTATCCAATTAGCATCATTTATGTAAGTAGTTGCATCAGTACCAATTGGTATTTGCTTAATAGTTGGATAATAAAAAACCAGTACTCCTAAAATGACTACTAAAAGTAGTAATAAATATAGTAGGAAATTATATTTTATTTTATTTTGAAACATAAAAAATTATTAAAGACATTCCTTATAAACATTTTCAATTTTTTTTGCTATGTTTTCCCAAATATAATTTTGCTCAACTTTTGACCTACCATTATTCCCCATTTTTTGAGCAATGTTGCGATTATTAATAAGAAACAAAATTTTATTTTTTAGATCATCTATACTACGATTTTTAAATAATAATCCGTTAATTTGATCATCAACCACACTTCTAACTCCACTTAAGTTACTTGCAATAACAGGTTTACCGCATGCCATAGCTTCAATAAGAACAATACCAAATGATTCTGTATCGTCTGACGGTAAAACAAGAAAATCAATGGCTTTTAAATATGAGGGGACTACTTCATTGGTAACTTTACCGATAAATGAAATAAATTTTTCCATGGATAAATTTTTTACTAAATTTTCATAATAAGGTCGTAAATCACCATCACCAATAATTAAGAGATGTGCTTTTCCACGGATTCTTGCCAAGGCATTAATAAGAAGATCGACTCGTTTAAAATAGTGAGATTTATCTAAAGCGCCAACAAATCCGATTATCGGTATTCCCTGACTAATACTCAATTTTTTATGGATATTAATTTGTGGGCTTGCATCAATACGCTTGAGATCAACGCCGTTTGGGCAAATGGTATAATTTTTAGTATTTAAAAATTTCTTAATTTGAGAGTTGTTTAAATGATCAGCTGACAGACCAATAATTTTTTTTGCCGAAGCGAAAACGTATTTTTGAAAAATTACGTTATAAACATAAAAAATTATTTTTCTTAAATAAGTACCCCCAAAAACATCCTGATGATACGTAATAATTAGTGGAATATTGTTGAATTTTGCAGCTCTTGCTATTATAAAATCACCACCAAAAAATGGATAATGTAAATGGATAACGTCGAAACCAGTTAATAGATTATTAAGGCTGGAAATTAAACTTGCATTACCAATTGAAAAAATTGTTTTTATTGGTCTTAGATTAATTGAATTTATGTTGTTTTTTAAATCTTCATTTCCTTTTTTTGGATAAAAAACTGTGACATCATGGCCTAATAACGATAAATACATCGAAAGATAATAACAAGCATTTCCTATCCCCGCTTCATAAGGTGGGAAAGTTGAGCTAAATTGAGCGATTTTCATTTAATATTATGATTTATTCCGTATCTACAATTCATAACTTTTACATAATTATCAACGATTTTTAAAGATAGATTTTTCTTAATTATTATTCTTTTAGTGATAAGTCTTTAACAGAAATGGCAAATTTATTAAATAATTGCCTAAATTCATTATAAGAAATTTTTTTATTATAGAATATTACTTTTCGTTTTTGTAATATAGTAAAAAGTCGGCTTAATGCGGCAACCCAAGCTCTTATTACAGTTAAAAAAAGTAGTAATGATGAATATTGTTGCGTAAAGCGAGCCGCCGCTCCCCTTTTAGTTAACATAGCTAGGAGTTGAAACGTAAATCGTTTTATGGAGTAATAAGGAATTAGAACTAGCATTGACAAAGGAAAGTTTTTTAAAACGAGCCAAATCCTATTGCGTTCAATTAAAAAAACTTTCCTTGGTGAGTATTTCCCCATCGAAAATGAATACTTATGATAAAGCTTTGCCTCTGGTACATACTCGCATTTCCATCCAGCCAGGCGAATACGAAAGCCTAAATCGCTATCTTCCAAATAAAACTCAAAATCTTCATCAAAATAACCAACACTGTCAAGTATTCGTTTTGAATAGAGGGCTGCACACCCGCTTGGAAAACATACTTCTTCGATGTTTTGATATTGGCCGATATCCTTTTCCAACCTTCCTCTCCCCCGGCTTAATCCATCAGAATAGATAATCAAACCGGTACTATCAAAAATATCTCGATCATAAAAATTCAAAATTTTCGTCGCCCACATTCCGACCGTTTTGTTGGAATTTTTCGTTGCGGCTGAAAGGTGTTCGAGACAATAAGGGTCAAGCTCAGTGTCATTATTTAAAATAAATACGTACTCACCTTTTGCCTTTTTTATTCCAATATTATTACCGGCTGTAAAAGTATTTATTTTATTTTCAATAATAATAACCTTAGGGTATGAAGATTTTATGAAATCAACAGAACCATCGATTGACCCATTATCCACAACGATAGTTTCAAAATCAGTAAAAAACTGTGCAGTTAATGATTCCAATAAATCTTTTAAGCAATCCTTACCATTAAAATTAACTACTACAACAGATATGTATGGGAATTTGCTATCCATAATCAATCACTTCATTTGGTCAATCTTTTCAAGAGCACTTTGACGAATAAAATCTTCTGTTCGTTTTTCGATTCTTCTTACAATTACATAATTCCTAAACGTTACACCAAATAATATTATCATTGCTACAACGACGACAAGATCAAATGTACGTGTTATACTAAAAGTTTTTAAAATAAAATTTACGCTTTTTGGAAAAATAACAATTACAATCAATCCAACCCATAGTAATTGCCAAAATATAAATTCAGTTTTTTTAAATTCGCCACGTCTAAAATGTAAATAGCTGAAATATATCATCCAAAAAGAAAATAATATTGCTATTATTTGTAGACCGATCATGAAAATTTCCAAATTAACATATTAACAAAAATCCTTATACCATCAATAAACGTTGTACCCTTAAATTTATTAAGATAAATTGTATCTATTTCAATTTCACCAAATTTTAACTTATTTTTTCCAGCCCTCATAATCATTTCAGTCTCAACTGAATAACGTGTTGAATTCCAAATAATTTTTCGAAAAATACTTGAACGAAAAGCCCTAAATCCGCATTGTGTATCGGCCACGTCGATACCGAATAAAAAAGAGGAAATAAATGACAGAAATGTATTCCCAAATTTCATGACGAATGGCATTGTAGAGCTTTTTTTACGTGTACCAAAAACAATATCAAGATTATTTTTTTGTAATGTACTGATAAATCTCGGAATGTCCTCAGATTTATGTTGACCATCTCCATCCATAATTATTATTATTTCAGCATTTTGATGAATGGCGGCTTGACATCCGGTTTTCATAGCAGCCCCTTTTCCTAAATTAATAGCATGATACAAAATTATCACATTTTGGTCAGACAAATTCATCGGCACTTTTTTTGTAAGTGCAGACCCGTCATCAACAACAATCACCAAATCAACAAACTTTTTCGTTTGTTCAATTATTTGAGCAATTTTTGAACCTTCATTTAAGACGGGTATGACAACGCATGTCTTCATCGTCCAATTCCCTTATAGATAATTTTTTTCTTTAAAATTGCATCTTTATCCAGACAATTCCGGCCATCAACTATAACCTTTATCCTGTTCTTTTTAAGTATAGACGCCGGAATTATTTTAAATTCCCGGTGTCCGGTGACGAGCAATAATGCATCTACCTTTTTTAACAATGACTCTAAATCTACAACAGTAGACTTATCCGGGAAATATGGATCAAAAACATCGACAACCGCCCCCTTTTTCTGTAATAACTCTATTACCTTAATGGCCGGACTTTCGCGTATATCCCCTACGTTTGGCTTATAGGATAATCCCATAACACCCACCCTAGTCCCTTTCAAGGGCATTCCAGCCTCGTTTAAAGCGTCCTGGAGGCGTTCTACAGCATAGGCGGGCATACTATTATTGATTTCCCTCGCTAATTTCAGGAATGAATGGTTAAACCCGGCCAATTTTGCGCGTTCGATCAAATAGTACGGATCTACGGCAATACAATGGCCGCCGACACCGACACCGGGCCAATGCGGCATAAACGCGAATGGCTTCGTCGACGCCCCGCCAATGACATCTATGAGATCTATCCCTAATTTTTCAAATGATTTTGCCAATTCATTTACAAACGCGATATTGACGTCCCGGAATGCATTTTCAATTATTTTTGTCGCCTCAGCCTCCTTGACTGATTTCATGGGCCGGATTTCACCAGAAATGATAGAACGATAAAATTTCACTGCTCTATGTAGTCCCTTTGGATCCGTTGCTCCAACGCAGCGAGGAATATTTCGTACATTCCATTTAGGATCACCCGGATTTATCCGTTCCGGACAGTGAGCGAGGAAAAAATCCTTGCCAACTTTTTTCTTAGAAATTTTTTCCAGCAATGGCAGCATTACTTCCTCGCAAACGCCAGGATTAACCGTTGATTCTAAAATAATCAACTGACCATTCTTTAATCGCTTCGCGATATTTTTTGTAGCAGAAATTACCGGCGTTAAATCCGGATTGTACTGATCATCAACAGGCGTAGGAACACAGACAACAACAATATCCGACTTTTTTATGCAGTCAAAAGACATCGTGGCAGTAAATGATTTCAAAGACACCAACCGACTAAGTTCCGCATCACCGCTGATCGGACTGATTCCCTTGTTTATCTGGCTAACTTTTTTTCGATCTTTACCGATGCCGAACGTCTTATATCCTTTTTCACCGCATAAACAGGCAAGCGGTAAACCGACATATCCGATACCTACTATTGTAATAACCTCTTTTTTTAACTGTTTATTCTTAACCATACAATTCATTGAACCACTTAAAAGTTAATAGCAACCCGTCAGCTACAAGTACGCGTGGTTTCCAAAATAACAAAGCGTCCGCTCGCTTATTATTTAAAGCGCTGCGGAATTGCTCATTAACCTGTCGGCCAAAAATAGGTTTTAATTTTTTAGATGAAATTCGATTTAAACTATAAAAAAGGTTTTTTATCGAAGTTTCGCGTGACGTACTGACATTAACAATTTCATTAGTGCCTTTTCTTAATGCTTGACAAGCGGCCCGGACGACATCAGTGACAAAAACAAAATCTCTAGTTTGGTTACCATTATTATTAACAAAAGATGATTTGCCCTGAACGAAATTTTTACAAAAAATTGCAATTACTCCGCCTTCACCCGAAGTATCCTGGCGTGGTCCATACACATTCGCCGGTCGTAAAATAGTAAAAGGTATAGCCGAATTTTTTACGTAGTCTTCAATTGTTCTTTTTGCGATGCCATACGGAGTTACAGGCCTTAAAATTTCTTCTTCCCTATTTGGCGGTTTATTCTTGGAGTCATAGACTGCCGCTGAGGAAAAAAATATTATTTTTTTAACTTTAGATTTTTTCGCTGCTTCTAGGATATTAATACCACCGATAATGTTTGTCTCCGCATCTTCAATGGGATGGATCAATGAATATTGTAGATTTTTTTGTGCGGCTAAATGATATAAACAATCAATCCGGTATTTGCTGATGAGCGTAGAAACTCTTTTATCTTGAATTTTCATCCGGATAAAAGCGGCTTGCCGATTTATATTTTTTTTACAACCAGCACTTAAATCGTCCAATACGACGACCCGATGCTTTTTTTTAATCAGGGTATCCACGAGGTGACTGCCGATAAATCCGGCGCCGCCAGTTACTAAAATACGGCTCATTTGGTTTGCGACTCCTCATCCTCATACTTCCATAGCATGGGCTGGAGTATGAACTGGTTAGCTTTAATATACTCAATGGTTTTTTGAAGACCTTCATCAAGCGGTACTAACGGGTACCAGCCCAATTTCTCCTTGACGGCGGTCAAATCCGGCAGCCCCAGCGGACTCATGAACAACATGGGTTTTGCAAAAGACACTTCCGAACTTGAGCTGACCATGGTTTTTATCTTATTGGCGATGTCCGTCATTTTAATTTCATCATAATGGCCAAAATTTAACGGGCCATATTCCTTGGAATTCATTAATTTCAATAATCCTTCCACGACATCAGAGACGTAGCACAATGAGGTACTGAACGTCTCATCGCCGTAAATTACCATCGGCTTGCTATTTAGTGCTTGGAGGACGAAATCGGGCACCATATGGCCGTCAAAAAGCGACATGCGGGGACCATACGTACGGAAAATCCGGGCAATTTTGATGTCCAAGCTAAACATATCCCGATAGGTAATGGCGGAGGATTCCGCGAATCGCTTGCCCTCGTCATAACAGGCGCGAGGACTGTTACAATCGACATATCCGTGGTAATCCTCAGTAAAACGCGGCGCGTTTGGGAACCGCGGACCGTACACAACAGAAGAAGAGGCTAAAAGGAATTTCGCCTTGTACGCCTTGGCTAATTCCAAGACATTGATCGTCCCGACACCATTAGTCAACAACGAATGGTAGCGTTGCTTGTTGAAATTTTTTGGGGAAGTCGGGCAGGCCAGATGATAAATCTCCTGAATCCCCTGGAAACGAATCTTGAACTTGTCCAGTTCATGCTGCTCCGTAAGGTCAATACGCTTCGTCAGGTCATGTTTGATAAATTCAAAATTAGGATTTTCCAGGAGATGGTTGATGTTTTCCACGTGGCTCGTCGAAAAATCGTCAATACAGATTACATTGCTCTGCTTCACGAGCTCGTCACATACATGTGAACCGATAAAACCGGCGCCGCCGGTGACGAGAATGTTCTTCCTGTTAAAAATTGTTTTTGTATTAAGCATAGGATTACGAAAATCGAAGTTTTAATATTGAAACCAGCATGTGCCAGGCACTGGTAAATAATTTGAGTGGCGACCCAAGTGTCGTTGAACTGGCGCTGTTATCCAGCCACGCGGTCGGCACTTCCACCACCGTACATCCTGATGAGTGTAACCGCCATAACAAATCCACATCAAAAGCCATATCTCGTGTGCGAACTTTGTCAATTACCTCCATAAGCGCATTCCGACGGAAAAGTTTCGCACCACACTGAGTGTCAATGAAAGGCATCCAAAACAACATCTTCACTACAGAAATAAATCCGATACTTACTACCTCTCTAAAAATATTAGCGTTGATAATTTTTGATCCACGTTTCCAGCGGGACGCAATTGCACCTTCGTAATGATGGACACCATAAATAATCTTATTGAACTCCTCTGGTGCCGTTGAACCGTCAGCATCTACGAAACCGATCAATTCGCCCGACGCCTGCCGAAAACCGTCTAGGACCGCTCCGCCTTTACCGACATTTTCCCGAATAACATGGTTTTTAACCAACTGCGGATATGCGTCAACGAACTCCTCAACAATTGAAACAGTACTATCAGAACAGTTATTCGGAACAACGATAAACTCGACATCGCGTGTTCTAAAAAAATCGATATAGCGTTGCAAGGTTCGGGCAATTCTCTCCTGCTCGTTATAGGCCGGCATAACTATGGAAATCAGCATATTCACAATTGATTATAATAAAAATACAGTAATTTTGCAAGGTAACACTTACGACTTAAATGTCCAGTATTTATTGCCAAAATAATTGCTGAAAAGGACGATTCCGATCGCTATGGCTTTTGCAAAATAGTCTTCTGATGAGTGAAAGAGCACTTCCGCATGCGTATAAGTCACCACGGCGTACGTAATGCCAATATTTAAAAAATAATTAACGATACTGACGAGAAAAAACCGGTACGACTCCTTGGTTGTTTTACCGCTTTGGCCTTTTTCGAACGTCCAGTATTTGTTCCATATAAAATTGTTTACTATGGCGATAAAAACGCTTATACAGGTTGCGTAGATATAAAAAACATCAAATCCCCTGGTCAGTACGCTATAAATGGAAAAATCAACGGCAGTCCCGATTACTCCGACTACTGCGAATTTTCCAAATTCCTTAAGTATCGTTGTTGGTAATTGCTTGCTGTTGAGGGGCATGATCTTGAATTATAGACTTTTTAATGATCCGACGGTAATCCCCTTCCTGAAATCGGTGGCATAGGCGAAGAACTGAGTCAGGACAGTGCCGGCGGAATCAAAGACGCGGACATGAGGCCCCCCGCCCGGACCAGCGCCGGTGATGATCTCATCCACGCCGTCACCATTGACGTCGCCGGTAGCGACGGAGATGCCGCCGCGGAATGACGAAGCATAGGCGAAGAACTGGTTTTGGACAATTCCGGCTGCAGTCATGATACGGACCATCGGCGCCCCTCCGGCACCTTCAACGCTCACGACATCTTCAATCCCGTCATTATTCACGTCACCGGAAGCGCTCGTGACACCAAAACGATCAGTACTCGGGTAGGCAAAAAATTGGCTCACTAAGGATTGATCCTGCATGAATACACGTACTTGAGGTGCACCGGAAGTTATCGTACCGGTAATGATATTGCTGGCTAATTTTTGGATGACTGTATTTAATGACATTTCTGATTGGACCAGGGTATCCATGGAAACCCGCCCATATCCGAGCTGTCCAGCAACTGACGGATTTAACGAATCTATGGAAACTGCATGCTCCTCCAACAAGGCAACAATCTGTGCTCCGGTCAGTGAACTATTGCTTGATTTCAATAACGCCGCCGCACCAGTTACGAGGGGTGTGGCGAACGAAGTTCCGTACCATGAAGAGATATAATAATTGGTCAGATCGTGGTCAGCGTCGTATACGGAAGTACTAGTAAAATTGTCTGCCGGTGCTACAAGAGACAGGCAATTGGATCCGTAATTCGACCCGCCTCCGACCGTCCCGTTTCCGTTATAAAAAATTACCCGCTGGTCAAGCTCATTGGTGCCACCGACAGTGATGACGTTTTGATTACAGGCAGGGTAACGCGGAGATGTATTGAGGTTAATGCCTTCATTTCCGGCCGCGGCAAAAGTTATTATTCCCTTGTTATACGCGGCGGTAATTGCCTGGGCCAGGAGCGGGTCATTTTGGTCGCCGACAAAGCTCAGATTTATAAAATCCGCTCCATTGGCGGAGGCATATTGTATCGCCCGGTAAATGGTCTGCGTATCCCCGATGCCGACGCCGTTCAAAACGCGCAAAGGCATAATTTTGACATGCCAGTTAACCCCTGCCACACCCACTCCGTTATTGCCTACTGCCCCGGCAATACCTGATACGACAGTACCGTGGTTAATGCCAGTAGCACTCCAGCCCGGATCAAATTTCGGTCTTGGGTCTGAAGTATCGGAAACAAAATCCCAGCCATTAACGTCATCAATATATCCATTATGATCATCATCAATTCCGTTGCCGGCGACTTCACCGGCATTGGTCCATATGTTTGCTGACAAGTCCGGATGGTTGATGTCAACCCCGGAATCCAATATGGCCACGGTAACGTCAGTAGAACCGGCAGAAGAATCCCAAAATGTTGGTAAGCCGACATGCGGTAAATACCATTGCGAGGAATACATAGGGTCATTCGGTACTGCCGCCATGGAAAAAATGTGGTTTGCACCGACATACGTTACGTCTGGCCTTGACCAAAACACATCCTCAACCAACGGTATGAGCGTTACATCGGTACAATGAACCGTTTCCAGGCGATCGTTTGAATACTGGATAACCAAGGCCGGATCGGTAGTAACGGCATCAGCGCGATTCGTATGGGTACATAATCCAAGAAAAAAACAAATGGTGGATACTGCCAATACCTTCAGTGAACTGTTTAGGCTCATATTATGATGATCCCAGGGTTATTTTTAATTCTTTTTCGATATTTTTCCTGTTATATTCGACGGTAATAGTATCCCCCACTTTTTTCGACAAAACGAGCGAATTGAGGTTGACAACAGTCGTGAGAGCCTGACCGTCTACCGCCGTAATGATATCACCTTTCTGCAGGCCGGCTTTTTGGGCTGGACTTTTCAATTTGACGCTTGGCGAATTTTTTTCATCGGTGCTGTAAATCAACGCGCCGGCCATCAAACCATGAGTTAATGAATCCGACAGGCCAATCTCTTCTGATAGATCAATATAAGTCACTCCCAAAACTGGCTGTACTATTGAATCGTTAACCAACGTGTTCAAATGACCAATAATTTCCCAAAACGGCGTGACCGTAGAACTAATTTCATCCGACTCCATGATGCCGACCGCCTCTCCGGTTTCAGAGAAAACGACGGATGTGAGGTTTTGATTTGAATATATGCTTAACGACAGTTTCTCGTCATACGCGTCCGAAGAATGCAGGATGGTATCGACAGATGCCGCGTCTCTGTATCGTACCTCAGAAATGTAATTGCGCCGTACTGCTGATGATGCGGCAGTCTGACCGGCGGACAATAAAATCACTTCCTGCCCGGCCTGTATGCTTTCCTGAGTGGCAAACGGTACGACCGAAAGTCTCGTGCCGGTAGTTTTCAAGAAAATAAAATCAGACGCGGGATCAGGCACCATGGATTCAACCTTCAAAACCGAACCATCAGTCGTTACGGCCAACACATCTTCGCGGTCATTAATTACCCCTTTTATGGTTACGATATATCCGTCCTCAGTCAGCGACAGCCCTTCGCCCAACTTGTCTCCGGCCAGCAATAAGCCGGACATGTCGCCATTTTGGGTGCTCGGCTGGTAAATGCCAACGACAGACGGGGCAATCTCGTCAATAGTTTTCAGCAACAACGACTGGGCAGTTTGGGGACTACTTTTCTGCCCAGTGAAGGTGAAAATTTGTGTCGTACCGTCGAATATCCCTATTTTTGAAAGAAAGGGAATGTTCTGCCCATATGACAATAACACGAACTGGCTGATGACCCCGGCCATAAATCCCAAAATTACCACTACAAGCAACAACCATATTTGGCTTCCGTTTTTCCGATGCTGGGGTTTATCGATGGTCGAAAGGTTTTCGCGGTACATCTCGGAAATTTCCCTGTCAGAGCGCTGGACTTTCGGTGATGTCGGGCTCATTTTAGATTTCATAATAGTATTTTTAAAACCATCGGGTGGTCAGTAACCCCAATATGAGGCCCGATATGCTGATTAAAATATATCGTAAAAATAAGCGTTTATCATACATATGCCTTAAGTAATCCCGTAAATAGTTAAGCAGAAGGTAATACATTATTATAATCACCATCCCGTTAAATAAATACGAGGTTGGCAAAAAATTGATTATTAATGCCGTTTCGGCAAGCACCAAGCCAATGACGATAATATACACCTTACTGATCGACCAATCTATTTTGAAGGCATGGAATGCCCGCCAGGAAAAAAAGCTGGCAAAACAAAATGTACACACAATTGCCAGCCAGTTAGGCCAGCTGAAAAAAAGGATTACTCCGTAGAGCGACGAAACTAATAGGAAAAATGAGGCAAGGTTGATATAACCGTTGATGTTTTCCAGGGCATACGGCTGGTAATCATCCGGATGATACAAGAACGTAAATATATTCTGCATCTCGACAAAATAACCGATGACTGTCAGAACAATGAAAAAATGCCTAATGACCGGCTGGTCAATAAGCGTAAAAAAAATCCCTGCACTCAAAATAAATACGCCAATGGGTAGAAAAAAATTAACCGACTCTTTTGCCCGCACTTTATGCACCAAAACGAACCAGATCGAAAAACTTACCGTAAAGAAAAGCGAAACAATGACGGTATACAGGCTATGGGGATAGAAGGTCCAAATTTCAAACAGACCAATAATAACTAGCGAACTGACCCAAATGATAATTTTCTTCAGATACATCATCAGGTTTTTTGGTCAGGAGGATTATGATCTTTGCCATCGTTATCTTCCTTGACATGTACGATAATCTGCTGGACTTTCTCGGGATGCTTGACCGACGTCAGCTCCAGATTCACCTGCTGGCCGGCAGTTTGGATGACAACATTGCCGTAATGAAACAGCGTCTGGCTAATTCCCTTAATGGTATAGCTGACATCCTGCACCTTGTCATACGTGGTCTCGGAAACCGTCTTACTGAAAAATCCGACCTGATCCATGTCTATTATCCGGTCGGTTGTAATGATGAACACATTCAATGAATACACGACGACAGTCCTGATGGCTATATACATCCCGATCCCCAGTAACATAAAAAATACCAGTACCCCCCAGCGCTCCCATTGCCAGAGCGGGACAAGGAAAAAAAATGGTGCTATAATAAACGCGGCACTCCACAGACCGGGCCAGAAAAAAACCAACGGAAATTTCCTGATGACACTGATTATCTCCTCCCCTTCGCGGATATGCCGCTCAATCCACTTTTCTAACATAACGCATTATATGAGTAAAAGTAAATCAATCAGAATTATTTGGCTCGTTATTGTCGTTATTGGCGTGTTGTCAATGGTATTCTTTACCATCCTACCGGCCTTAACGAGTTAATACCGCCAAAAACGCATCCTGGGGTATCTCTACCCGACCCATGGCCCGCATGCGCTGCTTGCCTTTTTTCTGTTTTTCAAGCAGTTTACGCTTCCGCGTGACATCGCCGCCGTACAATTTTGCCGTGACATCCTTCCGCATGGCCGGAATTCTCGAGGAAGCGATTATTTGGGAGCCGAGCGCGGCCTGGATTTTTACCTCAAACATTTGACGCGGCAACGTATCTTTCAACTTATCCACGATGAGCCGTCCAACCCGGTACGCTTCATCCTGATACACAATAGTCGCCAATGCCTCTATCTCATCACCAGCCACCAAAATATTCATCTTCGTTACGTCGCATGACCGGTATTCCAAAAAATCGTAATTAAGCGATGCGTATCCTGAGCTGGCACTCTTCAGTTTATCATAAAAATCGACCAAAATGCTAGTTAACGGCAGTTCCGTCTGGAGGACTATTTTATGCTCATCAATATAGTCGGTGCCTATAAAAATCCCCCGTTTATGCTTAATGAGATTCATGACGTTTCCCATGGCATTTGAAGGGGTGA
>Ga0265297_10001345_pt1 | contig 58631 bp, 68 predicted proteins | sample Munlanlwell13791_FD_192502 | JGI IMG/M metagenome (GOLD analysis project Ga0265297, IMG submission 192502) | Leachate microbial communities from a municipal landfill in Southern Ontario, Canada - Leachate well 137-91 | ecosystem: Engineered > Solid waste > Landfill > Unclassified | place... | reverse complement strand
TATTTAAAGCCAAAACATTGCGTTTTGGAAATAAACTTTCCACTGCACTTTAAAAATCCGTAGAATTATCTCTACCTAAAAGTAAGTCTGATATTTGGGGGTTAAACCTTAACCTCCAGTTACCAGACTTACCGTAAGGTATTTTTGGAATTTTATCGAAGTTGGGAAGCCCTAGAGGCAGGCCTACTTCAGGAAGGAAGGTTGCAACTCATGAACCGCCAAAACCATCAAAGGAAGGTTTGTCCCGCTTGCGGAGGACTCACTCGAACTCTAGACGCCAAGTATTGCCCCAAATGTGGCCATGCTTACAAGCTTCTAGCCAAGCTCAAGAAACTGATTCCCATCGTTGTTCTCGTCGCTATAATCAACCTGTTAACGTTCTTTCACCTTGATTTCTCGACTCTCCAGCTTTGGACTACAATCATCGGAATAATCCTAGTCGACTTTGCTCTTGCAATTTTTGTCCGGGACACATTCTGGCCTCGCGGTCATAAACAAGACAAAAACAAATCTGAATTTGATGAATCCACTCCTGAACGAGGCTTACGTTGGACAATTATTTTAGTCGCCATTGGCGGATTATTAATTGTTCCAATAACCTATTGGCTAATCCCTCTTTTTTGACCTAAGGGATCAATAATCCCAATCTCATTCACCAGGAAAACAAAGTCCTGTTGATATAAAAAATTCCAAAATTTTAGAGGAGGAAAAACCCATGTTTAAAAAGATTCTGTCTGTCGTAGTCTTTGTTGCTCTCTTTTCCATTGGCATCGTCATTATCCCGCTGTTTCCAAGTCTCTTGGGAATCGCCGGAGCTGTGATCGACCTGGCCATTTGGATCCTCATCGTTGCCTTTGGCTTCGTGGTCATTCGCATGATCTGGAATCCGAAATGGATTTCAAAAGCCATCAGCTACACTTTCGGTATCGGCGCCTGTGTTCTCGTTGCTGCATTGATCTTCGGTATTGGATTGAAAAATATCCCCGATATCGCTACACCTGAAACAGTCATTGCCGCACCAGCAGCTACAACTGCCGTACCCGAAACCACTGCTACCGCAATTCCGACCATCGAAGCAACAGCTACACCTGTCCCCACCACCACTGCCACTTTGGCTCCCATTGAAACGGCCCAGATTGTCAGCGAAGGCATTGATCAGCCCTCAAAAAGCTGGTTTCTCGCCAAAACGGGATCGGTCATTTCCGGCGACGTTGCCATTTTCGATGGCGACAACAATAGCCGCAAAAGGCCGTTGTACGATTCAAAGGAACGGACAGCAGACATTCTCGTTCTGGCACACGACACCTATATTTGGACCGAGTGGGGATGCTACTATATCGAAACTCCTACCAAAGAAGATGTTGTTGCCTTAATCAACGACAAAATATCTGAAGGCATGACCGTCAGGTACTTCCCCAATTTGCAAAAGGTGGCCAAAGCTACCAAACTCACTTTCACCCAAGAGATCAGCCTCGCTGACCTCAAATAATTCTACGGATTAGCGGCCGAGTCTATGCAAACGTTTGTCGTAAGACAAATTTTTGAACAACATAGACCCGGCCCTTTTCCTATCTACATTCAACTTTGATATCATTATTTAGTGTCCAAACTCAAACAAATATTATTCCCTCTAATTCTAGTTTTTCTCACAATTATCATTTGTTTTCTCAATTACTCTCCTAACACTTTTCTCACCGGTTGGGATACTCTTCATCCTGAATTTAATTTTTCTCTCAATTTTCAACGCCTGATCAGTCTTTGGCATCCAGAACAAGGCCTCGGTGATATTCCCGGTCATGCCCAAATTTCTGAACTTCCCCGAGTCTTTATCCTCTATTTACTTCACTTTATCTTACCTCTCAATTTTCTTCGCTATAGTTATATTTTTATCTGCTTTATTATTGGACCTCTTGGCGTTTATTTTCTAATTAATTTTTTATTCAAAAAAAAGTTAATCGCTTTTTTAGTTGCTCTTCTTTATATTTTTAATCTTTCCACTGTTCAGCAATTTTATGTCCCATTTGAGATGTTCCCCACCCAGTGGGCTTTTCTCCCATTTATTATTCTCTTTTCTCTAAAATTTTTATTTGAAAAATCTAAAAAAAATCTAATTTTATTTTCTCTTTTTACTTTACTTGCTACGCCACAAGCTTACGCCCCTCAACTTTGGTTTGCTTTCTTTTTTGTCTATACCTCGTTTTTAATCATCCATTCATTTTTTAATCTCCAGGATTTCAAAAAATCCCTCACCTTAATTTTATTCACTTTACTTCTTAATGCTTTTTGGCTCATTCCCAATCTTTTTTATATTTTTACTTCTAGTAATATCAACAAAGATTATCGCGGCAACCGCCTTTATTCCCAAGAATATCTTTTAAAAAACCGAGTCAACGGCAATCTTGCCGATTCCGCTCTCATTAAGGGTTTTTATCTCGACTGGTCTGTTTTTGATTCTAATAAAAACTCTTTTGACCAACTCATGCCCCAGTGGAAATATCATTTCAGTCGACCAGTTGTCCTAATCATCGGCTATTTGATTTTTACCATCAGTATTCTTGGTCTGGTAATTTCTTTTTTAAAAAAGGACCGCCTTTTTATTTCTTTATCTCCTTTTTTTATTATCCCTTTCGTTTTATTAAGCAATCGTGTTCCCGTTTTCTCTCAATTTTTTGATCTTTTAATCAAAAATTCCACTCTCAAAGAATCATTTCGTTTTATTTTTAGTAAGCTTTCCATTCTTCTGCTTTTTGGTCTGATTATTTTCTTTTCTTATTCACTTTCACTTATTTTTCAAAAAATAAAATCAGCAAAATTTCAAAATATCATCTCCGCTCTAATCATTATTTGTCTCATCACCTATACTTTCCCCATTTTTCAAGGACAGCTTATTTCTCAAGCTGTTCGTATCAAAATTCCTGACAATTATTTTCAATTTTGGCAATTTATGAATACTCAAGGTAATGGTCGGATCCTTACCTTACCCCTAAATCAATCTTCTGGCTGGCAATATTACAATTGGGGTTATCAAGGTTCTGGTTTTTTGTGGTTTAATCTCAAACAAAGTCTTCTTGATCGCGATTCTGATCGCTGGAGTGTCCAAAATGAACAAAGTTATCAAGAATTTTTTAATAGTCTTTATAGCCAAAAAAGTGATGCTTTCTATAATTCTCTCTTAAAATATCAAGTCAAATATATCGTAATAGATCAAAGTCTTGTTAGTTCTTCATCAAACAACAATATTCAAATTACTTTCAAAAATGAAACTGATGCCCTCCTAAAAAAATTAGAAGACCAAAAATATCTCATTAAAATTAATCAATTTGGTTCTATTTCTATTTACCAAACCAACTTCCCAGTTTTCAACACTACTGTTAAAACTATTTCCAACTATGTCAACCCTTCCTACAAATCGGCCTATTTTGATACTGCCAATTTCCAAGACTACATCACCACCACCCAAACCAATGTTTTTTATCCATTTCGCGACCTTCTAGATTCTAATCAAAAAATTGATCTTAACAAATTAGAAATTAAACAATCTTCTCCAAATCAATGGCAAATAAATCTCAAAAACCCTGCTAATTATCAGCTCCAATTCCCTTCTCTCACCTCCCTTGAAAATTTAATCCCTACCAGCGTTTATTTAAAATCTTCAAAATTAATTTTCAAGTTCCCTTTCCCTCAAGAAGTCTTGGATTCCCTCAAAACCGAATTTGATATTCCCAAAAATTCTTCTCAAATAAAAATAAACGATTCTGTTTTTCCAATTGATTCAAATTCCCCCGAACAATTTTTAGGCCACGTCAATATTTTTGTCAATTCTGACAACTATTTAAATGACCAAAATATTAATTTTAACTTCAATTTTGACACCAAAACTTATCTTAAAAATATTTCTTTAAATTCTCAAAGTATCGACTTTATTAATCCTCAAAATTTTAATATAAATTTACCTAATCTCCCTCATTCTTCTGGTTATATTATTGCTATAAAAAGCCAATATATATCTGGAATCCCACTTCGTCTCTGTCTCAGAAATAATTATTCTTTTGTTTGTAATATTGAAGACGAATTAAGTAAAAATAAAAATCCTTCTTGGGATTACTTTTTAATTCCTTCAACTGGCAACGATTTAGGATATCAATTAAATTTCAACAATATTTCTATTGGTGGTATAGTTTCAAAATCAACTCTAAATCAAGTTTCTGTTATTCCTATTCCTTTCAATTTTCTCAGCCAAATAAAATTCGAGGATACCACCAAAAAATCCACCCAATTTTTTGTTTTAAATCAATCCTTTCACAAAGGCTGGCTGGCTTTTTATTTTGATGGTATCAAGCCAATATTTCTCAAAAATCATGTCCTCGCCAACAACTGGGCTAATGCTTGGGAATTACCTGAGCATATCAATGCCTCTCAAATCCACGTCTTTTTCTGGCCCCAAATATTGGAATTCCTTGGCATCGGCCTAACCATTTTTACCCTAATTTATACACTCAAAAAGAAAATAATTTGACGCCGATAATATTTTTTTCGCACGCAAGCCGCTGAGTGGATTTTACGAAGGTGCGAGCACAATAAAAATAATTATCAAGTCAAAATTATTCTCGCAATTCGATTGCCAAGTTCCTCGAACTCTTTTTCTTTCCAGCCTTTAGTTGTCATTGCTGGTGTCCCCATCCTGATTCCTGATGGTTTTAGAGGACTACCCTGTTCATGAGGTATGGTATTAGCATTACAAATAATTCCATTTTCTTCTAATTTTACAGCCACTTCTTTACCTTTCTCTTTGCCCACATCCACCACCATCAAATGATTTTCTGTTCCAAATACTCTAAAACCATTTTCTCTCAAAGTATCAGCCAGCACCTTGGCATTTTTGACCACTTGGTTAGCATACTGCCTAAATTCTGGAGTGTCTGCCTCTGCAAAAGCTACTGCCATTGCCCCAATATTATTTTCATGGGGACCGCCCTGAAGCCCTGGAAAAACTGCTTTATCAATTTTTTCTGCCAACCTTTCATCTTTCTCTAAACCCTTTTTAGTAACCCCAATAAATGCTCCTCTTGGACCTCTCAAACTCTTGTGAGTCGTACTCATAATCAAATGAACATGATCTACTGGAGTTGGGTGTTCTCCTCCTACAATCAAACCCACAATGTGTGAAATATCTGCCACCAACCAAGCATCAACCTTGTCAGCAATTTCTCCAAATCTTTTAAAATCCAAGACCCAAGGGTAAGCTGTCGTTCCTGCCATAATCATCTTTGGTTTCTCACGTAATACCAATTCTTCCAATTTGTCATAATCAATTCGCCCATCTTCTTCTACATTGTATTGAACACTTTCAAAAAATTTCCCCGAAAAAGTAATTTTTGGATGCCCATGAGTTAAATGTCCTCCTGCCGAAAGTTTCAAACCACAAATTTTATCTCCTCTCTCCAAAAGAGCCATTTGAATAGCACTATTAGCTGGACTTCCAGAATATGGTTGTACGTTTAGATGTTCTACCCCCAAAATTTTTTTACCTCTCTCAATTGCCAAATTTTCTACCTGATCAATAAACCCATTTCCTTGATAATATCTCCTTCCTGGATATCCTTCTGCATATTTATTGGTTAAACAACTCCCCAAAACCATTCTCACCTCGTCCGAAGCAAAATTCTCACTTGGAATTAATTGAACCTGAGTATTTTGTCTTTCTTCTTCTTGTTTTATTAAATCTCTTATTTGATTGTCTTTAAATATTTCTGCCATAAAAATTATTAAAACTTATAACTTCAAAACCGGTCGTTCAATTCCCTATATCATAGAACCATTTTACAACAATTTTTTCTTCTCATCCCACCTAAAAAGTTCTCCCAAAGATTTCTCTTTGTGAACTCTCCAAATAATTTTACTCAAAAGCGGTGCCAACGAAATAATTTTCATCTTTTTGATTCTTTTTTCTTTTGGAACTGGTATCGAATCCAGAAAAATAATTTTGGTGGCGCTGGAATTTTCTAAATTTTCTTTAGCCTTCCCACTTAATATTGCATGGGTTGCACAAACTATTACTTCTTTAGCTCCAAATTTCTTGGCCACATCAGCCGCCTGACAAATCGATCCCCCAGTATCCACCATATCATCAACCAAAATTGCTGTTTTACCTTTAATTTCACCGACTACATGTGCCACTTCACATTCATTATGTTTTTTTCTAACTTTATCAATAATGGCAATTGGCACTCCCAGTAAATCTGCTATTTTATTGGCCCTTTTTACCCCTCCGATATCTGGTGATACCACCACCATATTTTTTATTTTTTTATTAATTAAATATTTGGCAATCAATGGATAACCAACCAAATGATCCACTGGAATATCATAAAATCCTTGAATTTGGTCTGCATGCAAATCGACTGTTATTAATCTGTCTACCCCTGCCTTAGTAATCAAATTAGCCACTAGTTTGGCTGTTATTGGTTCATGGGACTGGGTTCTTCTATCCTGTCTTGAATAACATAAATTAGGACAAACCAAATTAATTCTTCTTGCCGACGATCTTTTTAAGGCATCAACCAAAATCAAAGTTTCCATCAGACAATCGTTTACTGGGTCCACCATCGTCTGGATAATAAAAATATCATTCCCTCGAACTTTTTTGTCAATTTTTACATAAATTTCACCGTTAGCAAATTTCTTTATTGTCGTCGGAGTTAAATTTAGTTTTAATTTTTTAGCAATATTCAAAGCCAATTTTGGATGAGATGTACCAGCTATCAACTGTATCCCATTCATATAATTTTTTTGTCCTCCAAAATTTTGACAATCTCTTTGTGAATCTCTTCCCTAGTTCTATTACCATCTACCCAAACACAAGCATCCCCTGAATTTTCCATATACCACTTATAACCTTGTCTATTTCTTTCCATAATTTCTAACTTATCAAAAATATCTGGATCCCCTCTCTTATTCATCCTTTCAATTGCCACTTGCGCTGGCACATCAACCACAATTACCAAATCAGGTCTCTCCACCACCATTTGGTTTATCTTTAAAAATTTTTCTCTCCATTCAGGAGTCGAAAAAGCTACATTCACCGGATAATATCTATTTCCAATTACCAACTTTCCCTCGTCCAGCGCTGGTTTTATAACCTTTACAAAATGATTTCTTCGATCGCTGATAAAAAGTAATTGCAGTGCCTGAGGATCTATTTGCTCTTCTTGTTTCTTTATTATTTTTTCAATCAAAATCCCTGTTGGAGTATCTCTGGTATGTTCCCTAGTCGTCAATACGTCTATTTCTTTATCTTTCAAAAATTTTTCTAACAATTCTACTTGAGTATCTTTTCCACATGCCCCAATTCCATCAATTACGATAAATTTCCCTCTCATTCTTTTAATTTCGCTCCTTTAATGTTTTTCCAAATTCCACAAGATAATTTTCCCTGATCACAAATTTTTTCTGAAATACATGGGGCCCCTGCATTTTCAAAAATAATTGGAGCTACTTTTTTGACCAAAGCCAACATTTGTCTCGCCACTTCTTGTACTTCCCACTGAGCTCTGGCACAAGTCCGAACACTAAAAAAATGTAACAATTCACGAGCATTCATACTCATTACAATTTTTACCTGAATCGACTGTGGCTGACAATATCGGGCATCTTCAGCTGGTATTCCTGCCTCAACCAATTCATTGTAAAGCTCCTGTGTTTTATCCAAATGCTCCAAATACTTTTTATACAATTTCTTATTCTCCATCATTTTTATTTTTGGTGGAATCCGATAAGCCGCATCCCCTCGTTTGACATATCTCCCTGACTGTATCGAATAAGAAGCAATCCTATGTCGAATCAAATGAATTTCCGTTACTCGACTAACTCCATCAATTGCAAAAGTGAAAGTTGCATGTTCCAATGTTGAAGTATGTCCCGATTCAATTACCTGTTTAATTAACCTTTTTTTTACTTCTTCAGTTGTTTTTTCCTTAAGTTTTTGTGCCCCCACCGAACTGTAACATTGTCGAATCGCCGCCACCACATTTTGTTCTGGATCGGCTGTATTACTTAATAAAGTTACTTTCAATTTATCTTCTTTTGCCATTCTGACCCAATATAAACCAATAAAAGTTTCAAAACAAGCTACTAAAACCACATCAATTCTATCTGGTACACTTTACTTATGGCCAAAACCATTCATCAACAAAAACATCACAATATTTTGATGTTATTTCTTGGTACCACTCTCGCTGTTTTTCTTTCCAAAAATCAAAGTTTTAATAATTTTCTCCTAAGTTTAGGACAATATGGTTATATCAGCGCCATCATCGCTGGTGCCATGTTTGTTTGTACTTTCACTGTCGCCACCGGAGCTCTGATTATTTTCACTCTTGCTAAAACTCTTTCCCCTATCGAACTAATTTTGTGTGGCATGATTGGTGCTGTTATTTTTGACATGAGCATTTATAAAACCATCAAAAATACCGTCGATAAAGATATTATGGATGCCTTCAACAATTCTCATTTTAGTCATTTCAAAAAAATTCTTCACACCAAATATTTTGCCTGGATGGGACCATTGGTCGGTCTTCTTGTTTTTCTCTCCCCACTTCCAGATGAGTTAGGTATTAGTTTACTTGGATTATCCAAATTAAAAACTTATCAATTTTTTCTCATCTCCATTTTCAATCACGCCCTCGGCATGATTCTGGTTGTTTCTACTCTAAAATTATTTTAATTAAATTCAAATACCACCGTCATTGTCTTACTAATAGTCGCACTTCCTGGTTCACTCACTGCTCCACCACCCATACCGCTATCCATTGATGATTTGAGAGCATATGCCGGATAAACACTACCAGAGACTCCATTATCATTTACTGTTACCACTTTACCCAACTTTCTTCCCGAAGCCTTAGCAATCAAAGTTGCTTTTTCTCTCGCATCACTAATCGCTTCATCATACAAAGTTTTTTCTATTTCATTAGTATCATCCATCCGAAAATTTGGACCATAAACATTATTAGCTCCACTAGAATTTAATAGATTAACTAAATCGTTTACTTTATTAGTATCCCTCAAAGTAATTGAGATTGAATTATTCACCGACCATCTGCCATTAATTTTAGGCTGGCTTGGATCTTGTTGCTGATAAACACTCATATTTTGAGTTTCAATATCCTTATCAGGGATTCCAAAGTCTTTTACCGCTTTAATCAAGGCATCCATCTTTTGATTGGCTTCTGCCACCGCCTCTTCCTTTTTCTCTTTTATAACATTTACCCCTGCATTGAAGCTGGCAATTTGATTTTTTTGAGTTGTTTTTGCCTCACCAGTTACTGTAATCGTTTCTGACTGCAGCCATCTAAATTTTCCCCATTCAATTTTTCTAAATGGCAAGATAAAAAGAGCTAAAAATAAAACCACTAGAGCTACAAATATATTTCTATTATTCATATATAAAATGCTACCATCAAATTAAATTCATTACCAATATATCAATATATACCAATATCTATATCAAAATATATTAATTACACAAAGGACATTTCTCTCCAGAGTACCAAAAACCACAAGCCTTACATTCTCTCAATCCATCAGTATTATCCACCTCTTTAAATACCAAAGATCCTCCTTCCATTGTTACCATCATTGGTTTTCCTGACCCAAACTCGGCCGTTCTTACCACCCCAGGGCAAACCCCTTCCACTTTTCTTACCCTCATATCCAAAATCCGAGCATACATAAAATCTTCCGCCATATTTGTTATATATACTTCTACCTCCTCATCATCCAAACGTTCCCCATTCAAAACTACATCATAAACCGCCGAAAAAAGTCTATCAATTAAATCTGTTCTAAGATAAATTTTATTTCCAAAATTTCTATAAAACTTTCTCATCAATTTATCTACTACTTCATCTATTCTCTCTTTGGTGGTGTCTATTCTTTTGTCCACTTGAGTCAAATTTGCCATAAAATCGGCCATTCTAAATTCATTTGCGGCCAATGGATTCAACACCAAATCGCTATTCGACTCAATTTTTTCTTTCCCTCCAAATGTTTCATAAATCTTTTTCATCCTCTCAAAACCTTCATTTACTATAATACGAACATATTTAAGCTTCTTACTTTCTTTATCATTAAGCCAAAAATCAACCACATTAAAATTGTTGCCCAATTCCACATTCATCGGACTCAAATGAACTACCAAATTATTTCCCTCACCCAAACTTTTTTGAATTTTTTCAAAAGCTGTTCTGTCTAATTCATTATTAGACAATCCATCCAAAAACGTATTAAATTCCGCATCTTTGATTCGATTTCCATCCCACACTCGATCCCTCACTCCACCTTGCACCCAAAATAATTCTTGCATGGCCGTTTTCAATTCCTGTCCCAAAGCCAAATACTTTTTATCAGCATCAACTTTTTTCAAAAATTCCACTTCCTTACCTGGATCAAAAAAAAGCACTTCCCTTTTTTTACTATTTTCTTCTTGTCTTAATTGTTCCTTATTCATACTTTTTACTCGAAAGTTTTAGGGCTCGGGCTTTAACCGTTGCGGCACAGCTTGGGAATTCCACCCAATTCAAACATTTTTTAAAATTTTGACCGCCACATCCAATTCAAGAGATATGACAATCGATTAAAATATTTTAATATATTTTCATCAAAATCCAACTTTTCGTTTTCTTCTCTATCTATTTTTAATGCCACTATCTTTCTTTCTGCGGTTCTACAACCAGTTCTACATAAATTTATTCTTGATTCAGTTTCATTTTCTCCAGGAATCAAAAAAGTTCCTAAATTTTTTACTCTACTTTTATACTGTTCTGCTCTATCATCGATATCTTCTATTCTTTCTTCTGCTCTCCTCCATTTTCCCCCCAAATAAAGCACCCCCATTACCTCGTATAAATCTTTTTCAATTTCAAAAACATTTTTTTTATCATCACTTTTCAATAAAACCCTAGCCGATCCTAATCTTGCTTGGAAATCATCAATCGCCCCAACTGCCTCAGGAAAAACTGAGTTTTTACTCACTTCCAAAAGACATTCTCCTTGAGTTATTCCTCTATCTCCTTTTTCACTCATATTTAGCTGCATTTACTATAACCACAAAATTCATTGGTGCATTTAAAACAGCCTTCTTCAGCTCGAAGTGGTGAACCGCAATCTGGACAAGCTCCAAATTTGCTTTCCATTTCGTCTTGCTTCGATTTTATGTTTGACAAGGCTGCTGTATTAATAGTCGCCTTTTCACTTTCAAACATACTTAATTGTTCTCCTCGAGAAATTTCCAAAAGTGATTTCCCAACTGCATCAAACATACTCAATACTGCTCCATTTCCCATTCCCACTTTCTGTCCACAAGAAATTCCCACTAATTCTTCTGAAATTTCATCCAAAGTCGCCCCATATTTCAAAGCTAAAGAAGACAATCTTCCTGTCGCCTCTGCTGCCGCCGACAAATAACCGCCCGACTTACCCAAAGTTATAAATACTTCCACCGGACCATCTCCTGCTTCATAAAATATTGATGAATAAACACTGCCCACATCACACTTTTTCTTTACTCTGATTCCTCTGGCTACCAATGGAGTCGGTTTTTTCTGCGGTACCATTTTAACAACTTCTTTTTCTTTATTTTCCTTTACTGTCTGCATCGGTTCAAACGATCTTGATCCGCTTCTATAAATAGTTACCCCTTTAGTCCCCAAAGAATATGCCTGTAAATAGGCTCTTCTCACGTCATCAACTGTAGCCGATTCAGGTAAATTTATAGTTTTAGAAACTGCATTGTCGGTGTATTCTTGAAAAGCTGCCTGAATTCTTATATGCCATTCCGGATCAATTTCTAAAGCTGTAATAAAAATATTTTTAAGATCAACTGGAATTTCCTCTATTTCTTTTAAAGTTCCTCCGTTTCTAACAATTTTTTCCATCAGTTCTTCGGAATATATTCCTCTTTTTTTCAACTCTTCTACCAATACCGGATTGACACTGTACAAAGTTTTTCCTTCAACTGTATTTTTTTGGTAGCCCAAGGAAAATACTGGCTCAATACCCGAACTCGCATCGGCAATCATACTGATAGTTCCAGTTGGAGCAATTGTTGTCAGTGCCATATTACGTGGTCGATAATCTGTCCCAGAATAAACGCTCTTGTCCCAAAAAGGAAATACTCCTCTTATTCTTCCCAATTCACATGTTGCTTCTCTAGCTGACTCGGTTACAAATTTCATGATTTTTTTAGCCCACCCAATTCCTTCCTCGGAATCATATTTAATCCCCATCTTAAACAAAGCATCTGCATAGCCCATTATTCCCACTCCAATTCGTCGAGTGTTGCTTACCATATCTCTAATTTTTTGTACCGGAAATTGATTAATTTCTACCACATTATCCAAAAAATGAACTCCAAAATTTATGGTTCTTTTTATTCCTTCCCAGTCTAAATCCTGAGCTTGTCGAAGGACAAACTTGGACAAATTCACACTTCCCAAATTACAGGCATCATAAGGTAAAAGTGGTTGTTCTCCACAAGGATTTGTCGATTCAATTCTCCCCACCGATGGAATTGGATTTGAACTTGGATTGTTCATTCGATCAATAAACACCAAGCCTGGGTCGCCATACTGCCATGCCAAACGAGTTATCAAAATAAAAACCTTGTAAGCATTCAATTTCATTACTGCCTTTCCATCACGAGGATTTATTAATTCATACCCCTCTCCGTTCTCAACTTGTTTTGCTTCTGCCCATTCATAAAGTTTTTTAACTCCTACTTCAATTTCTCTTAATCTCTTTTCTACATCTCTAATCCCTTCTGCTACCCTAATTTGTTCCACTACATCTTCAGGAATCGAATCATTGTCCACAAATTTTTTATCCATCTCAATTTTGTCCATGAAAGCATTTGTTACTGCCAAAGAAATATTGAAATTTGTCAAACTCCATTCATCCAATTTAGCCACCGCAAACCGCAATATATCTGGGTGATCGATTGCCAACATTCCCATATTTGCCCCGCGTCGCACTCCACCCTGTTTAATTTGAGCTGTTACATCATTGTAAGCTTGCATAAAACTGACCGGACCTACAGTTGTCCCTCCACTTGACTTAATCCGATCCCCACTTGGTCTCAATCTTGAAAAAGAAAAACCAGTTCCTCCTCCTGATTTGTGAATTAAAGCCATATGAGTCATAGTTTCCAATATTGATTCCATTGAATCTTCTACTGGTAACACAAAACAAGCCGACAATTGTTGTTTTTCTTTCCCTGCGTTAACCAAACATGGCGTATTAGGTAAAAATTTCTGTTCCGCCATCAGACTATAAAACTCTTTTGCCAAATCCATCACTTTTTCATCACTTTCGCCAAAATTTTTATCTCCTTTAGCTACATTAATTGCTACTCGCCAAAAAATATCCGCCACCTTTTCAAAAGGTTTTCCTTCTTCATCTTTTTGCGAATATCTAGTTTCCGCTATATATTTTGCATTCTCTGATAACTGGGGTTCAATTAGATCTCTCATTTTTTAAAGTCAACTAATAATTTTTCAAAATCTTTAATGGAATTAATATCCAAAAACACTGTTGCAAATCGAATATAAGCCACCGGATCAACCGTCCTTAATTTTTCCATCACCATTCTTCCGATTTCTCGAGATGGAATTTCCACACTGTCCCAATTTAATAACTTCATTTCAATTTCATCCAACAAATCTTCTCTCTCTTGTTCGCTCATTCTCCAACACGCCTTGTCAATACATCTCTCCAATTTCTCTCGACAATAATCCTCCACTTTTCCTGATTTTTTTATTACTTTCAGATCAATACTCCCCACTCTTTCATAAGTCGTAAATCTTTTGCTGCATTTGACACATTCCCGTCGTCGTCTGGTTACTTTTCCATCCTCTGCTTCACGCGATTCCAAGACTGTCGACTCACTCTCACCACAATAAGGACAAAGCATATTTTTTATTTAATTTATAAACCACCATCAATAGTGGGTAAGCTTCATCATACACGCTACCCATAGACCGGTCAATAACTCCAAAATATCACAAACCATCTCAAAATTATTTTCTGCAACAATTCCGCGGTAAAAAGAAAAGCTTGCTATAATACTCTCATGCAAAAAATCATTAAATTCTTTAAAGAGGTCGCGGTTGAGTTTCGCAATATCACTTGGCCCAAAAAAGACACTTTAATTCAGCTTACAGTTGTGGTAATATCTATCTCGATTATCATTTCCCTAATTTTAGGGGGTTTTGATTATCTATTTACTAATTCTTTTGGGTTTATTGGCAACTTCAAAAATCAGTCGCCAACTCCTACCCAAACAATAGATCAATCAACTATCGTTATTCCTACAGTCGCTTCTACTACAGGAAAAACCAAAAAATAATATGCCTAAAACTTCTAACAAAACCAACAAAAAAGAGTTTCTTTTCAAACTCTCTTCTTTTGAACCCAGTATAGATGCTGCTTGGTATGTCATCAACACTTATTCTGGTCATGAATACAAAGTTATTGAAGCTCTCAAAACCCGTATCAAAACCATGGGTCTTGAAGACCAGATCTTTCAAGCCATTGTCCCTATTCAGTCAAAAATGGTTATCCGCCGTGGTCAAAAAGTTAAATCTCAAGAAAAAACTTTCCCTGGCTATGTTCTTATCCAAATGACTCTTTCTGACGATTCTTGGATTACTGTTCGTACCACTCAAGGTGTTACTGGATTTATTGGTGTCGAAAACAAACCTCAACCAATTTCCCAAACCGAAGTTGACCGAATTTTAAACAATACTGAAGAAGATAAACCAAAATACGAAACTCCTTTCTCTATCGGAGATGTTGTCAAAGTTACCAATGGACCTTTTGCTGATTTCATCGGTACTATTGATTCCATTGACCAAGAAAAAGGTAAAATTCGTGTCCTTGTTTCCTTTTTCGAGCGCGAAACTCCAGTCGAGCTCGACTTTTTACAAGTTACTAAAGAATTATAATTATGGCTAAAAAAATTAAAGCTATTGTCAAAATTGCCCTTCAAGCTGGATCTGCTAACCCAGCTCCACCAGTCGGAACTGCTCTCGGTCCCCACGGTATCAAAATCATGGATTTCTGTAACGAATTCAATGAAAAGACTAAAGAAATGAGAGGCTCGGTTATTCCTGCCGTCATCACTATTTTTGAAGATCGTTCCTTTGAATTTATTATCAAAAAACCGCCCGTTCCAGATATGATCAAAAAAATGGCTGGCATCGAGAAAGGTTCAGGTACTACTGGCAAAGAAAAAGTCGGTAAACTTACCATGGCTCAAGTCGAAAAAATTGCTACTGATAAGATGCCTGACTTAAATACTACCGATTTGGAAGCTGCCAAAAGATCCGTTATGGGTACTGCCAAGTCCATGGGTGTTGAAATTGTTGAAAAATAATATAAATTAAAACAGCCCCGCAGGGACACTTTAATAATCCTTATTAATTATTAATAAATAAAAAATTATGAGCAAAACCTCACAAGAAAATAAGGCTAAAAAAGCCAAAGAAGAACTTGCTGTGGAAGTGTCGAGCGAAGTCGAGACACAAAAGGCCACAGAAATTGTCGAAGAAGAAAAAACCGCCTCGACCGACGAAGTTACCAAAAAAACGAAGGCGGTCAAAGTTCGTGGCAAAAAATATCAAGCTGCCAAAAAAAAGATTGACGTTACTAAATATTATCCCTTAACCGAAGCTGTCAAATTGGTTCAAGAGACATCTCTCTCCAAATTCGACGGTAAAGTCGAAGCTCACGTTACTGTGATGGACATTGGCAATGTCGGTGAAATTGTTTTCCCCCATTTAGAAACCGCCAGCAAAAAAATAGTTGTTTTAAACGATACTATTTTGGCTGAAATAAAGGACGGCAAAATAAATTTCGATATTTTAATTGCTACTCCAGCAACCATGCCTAAACTTTTACCCTTTGCTAAACTTTTAGGTCCAAAAGGTCTTATGCCTAATCCTAAAATTGGTACTTTAACCGATAAACCAGAAGATGCTGTCAAAAAGCTTTCAGTTGCCAAACTTATGGTTAAAACTGAGAAAAAAACTCCTGTTGTCCATATTGTTGTTGGTAAAGTTTCTCAAAAAACTGAAGAAATTGCTTCTAATATTGAAGAACTTGTTAAAGTTATCAAAAGCAACAAAATCAAAAAATTGGCTCTCTGTGCCACTATGGGCCCTTGCGTCAAAGTCGAAGTAAAATAATAAAATAAAGACTTTTCAAAAGCCCTCGAATCTTCGAGGGCTTTTTTGTTAAACTTAATGATGACCCTTTCCCAAATTATTATTTATTTTGCTATTTACTCCTTTTTAGGCTGGGTGTGGGAAACTGTGTATCTCTTCTTCTATTATAAAAAATTTATTGATACTGGTTTTTTGAAAGGTCCTTTTTGCCCTCTTTACGGAATTTGTTCTATTTTAGCTATTATCCTCTTATCCCCCTTTCAACAAAATTTCTTACTTTTTTATGTTTTAGCTATCGTCATTGCTACAGTTTTAGAATATTTCACTTCACTAATTTTTGAAGCCATTTTCAAAATCAAATTTTGGGAATACTCTGCCAAACCAAATTTTCAAGGTCGAATTTCTCTTTGGGTTTCTCTTTTCTGGGGAATACTCCTATTTACTCTCGTCAAATTTATTCACCCCCAAATTATCCACTTATACAATTCTATTCCCATCTCAATTATTAATTTTCTCACCATAACTTTTCCTATTTATTTTCTAATCGACTTTATCTATACCACCATTTCCCTTTTTAGACTCAAAAACATTCTCAAATCCACTCAATTAATGTCTGATATAAATACTCTTCTTTACCGACGTCAAATCCAGTTTTTCAAATCTTTCCCCAAAATCAGTTCTAAAAAGTTTAATTTAGTCAAAGAAATCAGTCAAAAAATAAATCGTTGATAAATTAAAAGCCGGCAAGATTGCATTATGCGAATCCCGCCGGCTATTTAGTTACATTCCAATGCCATAATATAGAAGTCCTTTTTTCACTAAACGACCATATTTGGAATCTTTTGGAATCTTTTTTGACAACGCTACCCAAAATTCTCTTGGTTTTAACACCATCGGATTTTCTCGAAAGAAATCCAAATAGTCATCATTATCCAAAAAAATATTACGAAGCAATCGAGGTGTGTATTTCCCTTCTTCAATCAACCATCTCGAGGCAATGTCATAATCCCCATTGATTTCTTCCATTCTGTCAACAATAAAGATTAAGTCCTCAATTCCTCTCCGTTTAAGCAACATTCCCGTCAGTAACAGTTGACTCACCTGTTCATCAACATTCAAATATTCAAAATACAAATTCTCCATTTCTCTAAAACTGTAGTTTCTACTAATTTTCCATTTGGCCCAAATATGAAGTGGCTCGTTCTTTTTGGTTTTTTTCCACACAATAATTTGTTGATCAACCGAATCAGCCAAATTTATTATCTTCTTCAAAGTCGAACAATTACTATTGTCTCCACAATCCAACCAAAATGACAACACCAAATCTCTACTTAATAAACCTTCACTCATAAATATTTCCTCCCTATTTGTTCAGATACTCCAGTCCTTTCTTCCCTAGGCTAGCCAATTTTCCATCCAGTTCCTCAGAAAGTGCTAAATAAAATTCATCTGTTTTTTCAACACCGTGATATCGATCATTAGTAGAGAGATTCATTTTTTCCCTTAAAAATTCCAAGCCATCAGAAAATTCAATTGCATCAATCAGATATTCCTCAATAGTTTTCAACACCGGCATTTCCAATTCAGCCACAGACCACATCCAATATAGTTCCTCCAACTCTTCCTGCACAAGAATTGCGTTTTCAAGCACCCAGCTATGGTAATTAAAATCACCACCAGGTTGGCCAAATAAAATTTTGAAACCATCGAATTGCTTGCAGCTGCACAACAGTTTGTCGCCTGACCAAGTATGTAGCCATTCACCTGCTTTTGTCGAAATCCAAACCTCAACTTTTTGTTCAATTGTTACAGCCACTTTCTCTATTCTGTCAGAACAAAGTCTTTTTTCATCTCCACGACCCATGCTTTCATAGTATTGAAGCAAGTTACTCAACCGACTCATCAAAAAACACCCCTTCCTTTATTTTTCAGGTACCTTTCTAATCAGCGCTTTTGCTTTTTAAAAATTGCCCAATTCTATCTCAAAAATTATAAAACTACAAATTTTAACAAAAAAAAGACCGGTCGGGATTGCATTATGCGAATCCCGCCGGCCGTTGTTTTCTCACTCATCATCACGATAAGAAATCGTATATCTATTCATAAAGTTTTCCATTAGTATTTCGATAGATCTTTCGTTTGTATTTTCAGCAGCAATTTTGAACCAGTAATATTCATTAGTACAGGAACCCATTTCTCTTTTGATCTTTCCGGTCAATTTTTCATTCGTGTCGCTGTAATAATTATCGTAACTTCTCAGAATTGAAGCAAAAATATCAAAGTTTCTAATTTGGCTAAAAAGTATGTCTGCCACTATAGAAAGAAGGGCATCGTAACAAACAAAGCCATTCATAAAAACATAGCCTTTGCTCCAGTAAATAGCCATCCAAATCGACCAAGACATCTCCCAATCAGTACATAAAGTTCGTAGTAAATCTTTTGTATAACAACGGACTTTCTCATAGTCAAACAAACAAATTGGCTTAGCCAATTCATATAATTGACTCTTAAACTCATGTGAATCATCCAACATTTGCCATAAAGGCAAATTCGGTTTTAATTTCATGGATGCTTTTATCCTCCGTATTGTATCCACCAGATTTAGAAATCTTTTGTTGATAAGAGAAAATATTGCCCCTTGAGGATTCATATCAGAAGTATACGGTTGAAGTTTATTCTCAAAGAAATAAAAGGATGAACCATCCACCTGTTCCCGTAACAACACTCCAAAATCAAACGCCGACTCAAAGCTTAAATTTAAAGACATGACTTTCGCGACATAAGCCTGTCTTTTGTATAAATCATGTGTATTCAAGTACTTTTCTTTCCAATACTCATCTGTCCGTTTGAAGCAATCGAACATTACAAACAACCTCCAATTTTCAAATTACCTTTCTAATTAGCGCTTTTGCTTTTTAAAAATTGCCCAATTCTATCTCAAAAATTATAAAACTACAAATTTTAACAAAAAAAAGACCGGTCGGGATTGCATTATGCGAATCCCGCCGGCCACTTTATGTTTTATCATTGATTTTGTGCCAAATATTTTTTGGCTGTTAGATATAATTTTTCATCCAAAACGATATTTGAGAACCTTGGATTAGTTTGATAATCAGCAATCCACCTCCACATATCAGTCTGGTTTTCAAAATGTTCTCCACTTCTTCTGACTGCAGTAACAAAATTGTAAGTTACTCCTGTAAAAAATTTATGAACTTCTTCTTTGTCTTGAAGTTTTTCAAAAATTTTATTACAGATTATATCCCACAATTTACTGTTTACTCTTACTTTAAACCAAACCCAAACAATATCTTCAAGATCAGTCGCTTTCTTTGCCCCTTGTCTCACAATAAACCCTGCCAAATCATCTTCAATACCTTCCACCCAAAGAAATTCATATTTCAAATCATGGCAATCCAATTTTTTGTAGTATCGAAAAATCCTTTTCAAAACCGCATCAGCTAGTTTTTTGTCTTTAACTGCTTTTGCTTCAGACCACAACCAGATTTTATCTTTAGTTGTTTCCACCAAATCCAACAGTTTTTGTCTAATCCAAACTTTTTTTACCGGATTTTTTACTTTTTGATAAATTCCCCACCAATCCTCAATATTGTTCGAACGAAGCCAACCATTCAACCAACACCACAAACGAATCCACCAATGTAAATCTTGATCCAAAATCAACACTCCTTTTCTCAATTTTTCAAGAACCTTCTTAATTCAGCGCTTTTGCTTTTTCAAAATTGCCCAATTTTACAACTATTCCAAACCCAATTCAATCATCCTATCCAACAATTCCGAATAACTAATTCCTGCTGCCAAAGCTTCTTTTGGCAACAGCGAATTTGGTGTCAATCCTGGTATTGTATTTATTTCCAAAATCACCGGTTGATTTTTTTTGACAATAAAATCAACTCTGGCAAATCCCTTTCCTCCAATCAGTTCAAACACTTTAATTGAATACTCTTGAATTTTTCTTGACACTTCGTCCGACAATCTTGCCGGAACTATTTCCTCACATCGACCTATTGTATATTTCGCTTCATAATCAAAAAAACTATTTTTAGGACAAATTTCAATTACTGGCAAAGCCACTGGGTTTTGATTCCCCAACAAACCACACGACACTTCCATTCCTTCAATAAATTCTTCAATCAACACTCGTTTGTCATATTTGAAAGCCATTTCCAAAGATCCATCAAGTTTTTTTAAGTCATCGATAATACTTACTCCCACACTTGATCCTTGAGTTACTGGTTTAATCACCCATTTTTCTCCCAACATTTTTACTTGATCCAAGTCTACTATCTCTCCTCTTTTAACTTCCATCCCTTTTGGCATTGGTAAATTATTTTCTTCCATTATTTTTTTAAATTCAGTTTTATCTATTCCCAAAGCCGATGCTCTACTTCCACAACCCACAAATTTTATTTTTTCATCTTCCAATATTTTTTGGATTGTTCCATCTTCCCCAATACTTCCATGTATCACAATAAAAACAATTTCCGGAGCTATTTTTTTTACTTTTTCTATATCTAATTTTTCATCTTCCACCACCATCACCTCAACTTCATATTTGTTTAAGTCAAAATGTTTCAATACCTCCTGTCCAGAAGACAACGAAACTTCATGTTCGCTTCCACCACCACCCATTAACAACAAAACTTTTATCTTTTTCATATGACTTCCATTATACCTGATAAAATATGTCATAGTGAAAAAAAATATTTCTCTCTTGGTTTTAAGCTATCTCCGGTTCTTTGCCCGGCTTCAACTTTCCAAAGTTAAGTTTCTTCAAAAAGTTAAGCATCAACAATTAGATATTGTTGGTATCACTGGCTCTGCCGGCAAAAGCTCCACTCTTTTCGCTTGCCAAGCTGTCCTCTCTCCCAATCTAAAAGTCAAAACTAATGACGGCTACAACTCTGAATCAGGTTTACCTTTAAGTATCATTGGTCTCAAAATCAAAGATTATAATCTTTTTTCCTGGTTAAAAATAATTTTTCTTGCTCCTCTAAAATTTTTGATCAATTGGCAAAGTTATCAAGTTCTTATTTTGGAAATGGGAATTGATTCTGCCTCTTGGCCACATAATATGGACTACCTTCTCTCAGTTGTCAAACCCAATATTTCTATTTTTCTCAACGTCAGTTCAGTTCATTTGTTAAGTTTCGATTCTCTTGATCAAATCGCCATTCAAAAAGCTAAATTAGTCAATCAATCCCAAATTGCCATTATCAATAGTCAAGACAAATTGGTTAAAAAATATATTCAAAACAAAAACATCATCAATCTCACTCCCACCAAAATAAAATTTAATAATTTTTATCTCCCCGATGTTTATCAAATCAGTTTTGGTGCCGCTCTCAGTTTGGCCCAAATCTTTAACATCAACTACCAGCAAGCCATCAAAAATATTCAAGCCAATTTTACTCTACCCCCATCACGTTCTTCTATTTTAGAAGGCATCAAAAAAACCACCATTATTGATAGTTCCTACAATTCCTCTCCTCTTGCTTGTTCTGAATTATTAAAATTCCTTTCCGGATTCAAAGGTAAGAAAATTGCTGTTTTGGGTGATATGCGCGAACTTGGCCCCCAAAGTCCAAACGAACACCAAAAAATATATAATTTAGCCGTAAAATCAGCAGATTTAATTATTTCAGTTGGCCCCGAAACCCAAAAATATTTTGGCAATAAATCCCAAAAATTTCTAAATTGGTGGACTGCTGCCGAATTTTTGAAAGAAACTATCCAAGGTGGAGAAACCATTTTAGTCAAAGGCTCTCAAAATACTATTTTTCTAGAAGAATTGGTTAAGTCAATTCTAAAAAATCCTTTCGACTTCTCCAAACTCTGTCGTCAATCCCCTTATTGGCTCAGGACCAAATCAAATTATCGTTCTTCTAATTCCTGAATTAATTTTCACCAATATCTCATAAGGTATCGTTTCACAAATTTCCGCCATATTTTTAACAGAATTTTTATCATCTGAACAATTACTAATCACTTCCACCTCATCAAATAATTCTGGTTTTGTTTGATCAAAATTTATTACTGTCATATTCATACAAACTCTTCCCGCAATTTGATAAAACCTATTTTTATACTTTACCCACCCTCTATTACTCAATCTTCTATCCAAACATTCGTTGTACCCCACCGGTATCACTCCCACATATACATTTTTTTTGGCTACAAATTCACCTCCATAACTAACCCTTTCCCCTTTTCTGATTCGTTTTACATTAGTAATGGTCGTTTTTAAGCTTAATACTGGCTTTAATTCTTCATTCCCTAAACCATACAAACCAATCCCCAATCTAATAATATCTCCTACCCCATTAGTTGCTCCTAAATGAAAATATTTTACTCCTCCAGCTATTTTTTTTACTTCTTTAAATTTTTTAATTTGTTTTTTATCATCTATCCCCGCCAAATGCGACATTACCCCTTCCAATTCTAATTTTGGATATTTTTTAATCAATTCAATTATTTTTTCAACTTCACTCATTTCCACCCCTTGTCGATTCATTCCTGTATTTATCTTCAGATGAACCTTAATTTGTTTATTTAATTTTCCTAAAGCTTCAACCGATTCTTCATCCTGAACCATAATCGTCAAATTTTTCCAATTAATCTTTGAAAAATTACTCGGCAAAATTGTGCCTATTATCAATATTGGGCGATCCGTTATTTTTCTGATTTCTAAAACTTCTTGATATCCATCAACTACAAAATATTCAAAATCTCTAGCCAACAAAATTTTCGTTACTTCTCTAATTCCATGTCCATAAGCATTAGATTTCAGCACTGGCCAAATCTCATTTCTGCTTATTTTTTTATAAAAATCATAATTATCCAACAAACTCTTTCTGTTTATTTCAATTTTGTTCAAAGATTCATAATTTTTCTTTAAGCCAAAAGAAAAAATCATATTTATCTAAATTCCTTTTCTTTTTTCATTTCCCTTTCAATCAAATTTCTCAAAAACACTGATTTTGGTACCATTCTTCTCTGTGCCACCCAATCCAAATAAGTCAAAATTTTTGGGCTCACAAAAAAATTGAACCTCATATCAATCAAACCTTTAGCTTTTTTGAAGGCTTCATCCATTACTTTTTCTAAACTATCTTTTGTATATTCCACCAAAATCAATTTTGGATTAACAATCCCTTTAATAAAAACTGGTTTATGATCAACTGTATACAAAGCAATCACTGGTTTATTCATTTCCAAAGCTTTACTAATCAAATACCCCATCGACATACTATGACCCGATACTTCCATCACCATCAAATCGGCTTTGTTAATACATTTCATCGATTCTTCATAATTTCCTCTCTTTACCTGCAACGGCGCCCCACTCAAATCTTTTGTTCCAGTTTTTATCCACTGTCTTACTTTATCACTCACCATTTTGTAATCTCTCGCCAAAAAATCATACATTCGAGAATACATTTCCCTGTTTTTCTCCACCAATCTTGATGAAGCGATAAAATACACCTGCATTACTTATTATATGATAAACTAACGTGTTTTGACAGGATCATCCGCGATCAACAAAAACAAAGTCTTTGTCTTCTGCACTTGAAAAAATCAGTAACCAACCATTCCAAACAATATTGCTCCATCTCAATCTCTAATTTTCACTACTGATTTGCACTTTTATATTTCCATAAAAAAACCTAAAAAGGAGTGTTTCTATGTACTACGACCGGGTAAAGTTTACCAAGGCTCACCCTAATATTCCTTTTAATCCTCGATTTCACGATCAGACTAAAGCTCGCAAACCAATTCCCAACAAGGAACGTCGAACAAACAAAAACACCCCTCACACCCCCAAGGTGTAATTTTTATGGATCTCCGGCCTCGGAAATATGCATTTATGCATCGTTTCGAGGCTTTTTTTTGATTCTTTAACTTGAAAAATATCCTATAAAAAGGTAAAATCACCCCTGTAAATCCAAAAAGTATCTTTTTGAATTTTCCATTCCTTAAAAATCAAAAATCAATGAAAGAAAGAAGGTAGATCTATGTCAACCATTCCTTTCACGCTTCACAAAAGGCCTTCCAGAAAAACCTTGTTTGTCTCAGACATTCATGGTTCCCAACCCGATCTTGAAGCACGGCTTAACCAAATTGCCGGCTCCAAAAGACCTCCCAAAACAGTCTTTTTTCTCGGTGATGTCGCCGGCACCCAATCGCTTTTGGAACTCCAGCATGTTTTTTACAATCTCATTGTAAACCCTGCAAAAAAATTATTCACACAAAAACCCAATCCCTCAGACAACGAGATTCTACATTTCCCCACCGAAGACAAAGATAGCCCGCGAATTCTTGACGGCTGCAGAAAACTTTGGCATATTCTCAATAGTATTGATCCCAGCTACAGTGCTGGTTATTGTCCCGATATTGTTCGTGATCTGATCACTTTTACCCATTACGATCATTGGATCAGTAATCTCCCTGAAAGCATTAAAAATGTCCTCAAAAAGGATCTTTTTACCAACGCCGAGAGAATTTATCAGATCATGGAGAAATTTACCAACCGCGGCACTCTTGTTGTCATCATCGAAGGAAATTGGGATGCTCGTCTCCCCATCGATTTTGTTGCCGACAGAAAAAATTGTCTCCCCATCGCCCCTCAAGATCGCGATTTTTATTTCAAAAAGTTCATTACTGACAAGCAAAATCGCGATATTATCTATGTCGACCATCTCCACTACCTTCAGATTTACGAAGGAATTCAAATGGTCTTAATACCTTTTGATGCCATTATGAAATACGATGGCTACCCAATTTGGAAGCGAGAGGATATCCAAAAAACAGTTCTCATTACCCACACCCAAGTTTCTTGGGAAGCCATCAAAGACAATACTGTCATGACCGGCGAGGGCAAAAAAATTAAGGGAAATATTCAAAGAATTCTTCAAAACCTTCAACCTAACGCTGTTATTCATGGACACCTCCACAATTCCATTAGTTATCAAGGTTATGCCCTAACCAATGGCACTTTAGTTCACTATTTACCCATTGGAACCGCTCGTTTCATTGATTTCTGATTCCCGCCCCGGGGTATGCAGCTGATGCTGTTTTACACCCGGGGTTTTTAGTGAGATAATTACCCGCACCTTAATTATCTCTAGAAAGGAGTTTTCTTTATGAAAAGAAAAAACTCCACAAATGATGAATCCTTTGTTTCCATCCCTAGCCCTATTTCGTCAGATGGCAAAGTGGATATAAAGGATATAAAACTACCGTCACTAGTAATTTCCAACAATTTTACTATTGATGAAATCATCAAAGAAGTCGCCCGGCGCCGTCCAAAAAAAACTTTCTTGTCTCTTCTGGAATGGACCAGAGCCATGGAACTAGCCGCAATTATACGAACACACACCAGAGAGAAAATCTTTCCTTACAGCAAGGAAAGAGAAATAATTTCAGTCATTATCCGGCTGATTCCAGACAACCCAAACGACCTCGGCATCTTTCGCCAAATCACCAAAAACGACTGGTTACCACAAAATATAAAAGATGCTACCAGGGAACAATTGAAAAAACTAGTAGATAAGGACTAACTGTTCGGGGGAACAAGAAATTTAGCATTTTTTTGCTTCTTCTTGCTTCTCCCGACCTACATACCCCCAAAATCTATCCTATAATTTGATTATATTACCTAAAAATGGTACAATCACCCATCTTAAATAATCAATCGCGATTGTTTCAGAGCACCTTAATGATCAAAGCTGGTATTTACAGGGAAACCTGAAAATATAATCAAAAAATGGAAGGAGAACTAAAATGTTCGAAAATGTGTTATTCCAATCCGAGTTTTCATTAGGCCAAACCCTCCATTGCAAAAGAGGAGATACCGAATTTGAGGGCAAACTTGTAGACATAATCCCTATACCTGATACTTCTGCAAGTTATTCTTTAGCCGAAATTTACAAACTCCAGACAACAGAAGGAAAAATAATCTTTACATCTTACAGATACATTAAAGAAAGAAGATACTATTAAAATAACCAATATTGCTTACTTTATCTCACATCAAATTGTCTCCAAAAACCCCTTTTGTCTACTATCTACCAATGCTCTGATCTTTAAAACCCCGGGTTGCGCCACAAACGCACAAATCCCGGGGTTTTCAATTAACTATCCCCCATTTTTATTTTTTCTGTTATAATCCCTCTATCAACCGAAGACAGCAGGCAAACAAATAAGTCCCGCCGAGGCAAAACAATTAACTTTGTTTTATTTGCGCCTCGATTCTTCGAGGCTTTTTTAATTTCTAAATTTTAGAAATTAGATATTAGAAATTAGACATTTTAAATTTATGCCAGCAATAAAAAAAATCAATCAAGTCGATGATATTGTTAAAAAATTAACTGATGCCAAATCAGTTGCTCTAGTTCAATATCAAGGTCTCAATGCCGCCGATATCGCTCAACTTCGAGCCGATGTTCGTGCCAAAGGTGGCCAAATGGAAGTTGTCAAAAACACTCTCATTATCCGCGCTCTCGAAAAAATTGGGATAACCTTGCCAGAAAATTTGACTGGTCCTACTTCTCTTACTTTTTGTAACGAAGATGAAGTTGCCCCTCTCAAAGAAATTGACAAAGTCAACAAAGCCAAAGACAAAACCAGTTTTAAATACGGTATTTTTGACAAAAAACTTTTGTCTCTCGATGAACTCAAAACCTTTTTGAGTCTTCCATCCAAATCTACCCTTATTTCTCAATTTGTTGGTGGTTTAGTCAATCCCCTTCAAAGATTGGTTTATGCGCTTAAATTCAACCAAACTCAATTAGTCCTCACCCTCAAGGCTTTATCTGAGAAAAAACAATAATTTATTATTTATTAATTAAAAATTAAAAAAAACAATATGTCAGACAAAATTCAAAAAATAATTGATTCTGTTGCTGAACTTAGTGTTCTTGAGCTTTCAGAATTAGTTAAGGCTCTCGAAGAAAAATTCGATGTCAAAGCCGTTGCTGCGCCCGCCGTGGCTGCTGCTGGCGTTGCTTCTGCTGCCGGTGCTCCTGCCGCTGCTGCTGAAGAAAAAAGCGAATTTGACGTTGTTATCACCTCTGGTGGTGCCAACAAAATCGCCGTTATCAAAGTTGTCCGTGAATTCAAACCAGAATTAGGTTTGAAAGAAGCTAAGGATATGGTCGATGCCACTCCAGCTTCCCTCGGTACTATGAAAAAAGAAGCTGCTAATGATGCCAAAGCAAAATTAGAAGCTGCTGGTGCTCAAGTCGAATTAAAATAATTCTTTTATTTTAAAACATTAAAGCCCTCCTTTTGGAGGGCTTTTTGGTTAATTGAAATTAATATTTACCGGTTCTACATTTGGAATACATTTAGGATCATTAAATTTTGGTTTGTAATTTTCATACAAGGCTCTTTCAATTGTATTTCTATCATCTTGATATCCAACTTCAGCAAAACTAATTTTGTAATGATATTTATTTAAAGCTTCTTTTAAAGAAAAATTCTCTTCATTATTGCTTAAATGTTGATAAGATCTTTCTTCAAGATCTTTTGCTTGACCAATATAATCAACTCTCAATTTATCACTATTAATTAAAACAGCAGAAATTTTGTAAACTCCTGCTTTCTGAGGGATGTATTTTTTTACATTCCCCTCATTAAAATCAATATATTCAAACCAATTTAATTTCATAATTTAAATTTACAAATTGCGGCCCTTCACAATCTAATTTATAATAAGTTTGAAAGTGTATTTAGAGCGAGAAGGAATCCCAACCTTCTCGCTTTTAGTTCGCCAAACATTTATAGCGTTTTCTCCTTATAATTAGCAATCTAATAAATAGACTGCTTTTTGTTTAATATCAAAGATCATACTCGCACCTCTAAGAAACGGTCAATAACTCCAAAATATTACAAACTCCATCAAAAAATTTTTTTGCAACAATTACGCGGTAAATAATACGGTATTTTCCAATAAATTATTGACACTCACTGACAATAAGCAGACACAATTTATCTCTTTTTAAGACAATTTCTCCAAAAAATCCCCCCACCCTATCTTCGTATAAGTTTCTTTACATTCTTTTTCCAACACTCCCCCCACCACTTTCGGTTCATCGGCAAAAAACGGTTTAATTTTTGATAATCCTTTATCTTTCAAAATATTCCATCTACTAAAACCTCCCATATTTGGAGATCTCACCCCAAAAACCACTTTTTTAAAATGCAGTTCTCTCATCATAAACGAACACATTGGACATGGTTCACAATTTGAATAAATCTCACAATCAGCCAAATCTTTGCTCTTCAATTTTTTTTGGGCTTTTCTCATTGCCATAATTTCAGCATGACTAGTTACATCACCCTTTTTTTCATTGGCATTGGTTACCGCCACAATTATTTTCCCCTTTTTAACAATCAAGCTTCCAAATGGTGCTTCGCCATTTTTAACCGATTTTTCGGCTAATTCAATACATTTTTTGATATAAAATTCGTCATTTTTCATCTATTTGATATAATACCACTGTTCTATCTACAACACTGCGTTGTGGAATTTTGACAATCAAGGACAGGTAAAGAAGGAGGCAGTTTTATGAAAGGCAAAACCGGAATCAAAATACTCGGTCTACACGAAGATGTTTTTATCAGCTTCGCTGCTCAAAACGGCATCAAGATCTATTCCAGCAACGGCGACCTTTTCGTCGCTCCTACCAAAGCTCCAAAACTTCTCTCTATAATCCAAAAAAATTCTGTGGATTGTGAAATCACTTTCTGCGGTAAAACCGACACTTCTTCCCAAAAACCCCAAAAACGACAACGCGACCATTACAAAAATCAAGAATGATATACAACCCCAAACACGTTGCAGCATTTGCTGTACAACAACGTGTCTGGGGTCATTTTTTATATTAATTCTGTTCTATTTTCTTCTTTGAGTTTATCCACTACCATCCCTACTTTCCCAGTCTGGCTTTTTTTGGTAATCAACAATCCATCTTCTGTATCAATCACTATTGTATCTTCCATTCCAATCAAGGCAACATATTTTTTCCCTTTTCTATAAACAAAATTATTGTTGCTATCAATTTCCAAAACATCGTCCGAAGAATACATCTCTTTTTCTTTCATATAATTGGCTACCGATTCCCAAGTTCCAAAATCAACCCAATTAAAGGGCAATTCTACTACCAAAGACTCTCCATTTTTATAAACAATTTTGGTTACTTCTTCAATTGCTCCTTTTGGCATCTTGCCATATTCTGTTACCACATCTCCCCCTTTAGATATCTCTACCAATGGACCATACCATTCCGGCTTATATTTCTGATACATTTTCAATAAATTATTTGGTGTCATGGTTGTATGATTAGCATGAAGCAATAATTTATCTGTTCCCATATATTGCTTTATTTTGTCTTCTTCAGTTCTGTCAATATAATCCGCCACCTCAAAAATTTTCACTCCATTGTCTTCAGTTACCAAATTTCCTTTAACCAAATAATCAACTCCCGCCACAATCGATTGAGGTACAAAACCGCCCGTAATATATTTATCATTAGTATTACCCAATTTTTCTGCTTCAGCTATCATCGCCAACCATTTTTCATCAGGCTGTCTCAAAACATCTGCTTGTACCAAAATAAATGGTTCATCTCCAAATCCATTTTTTATTAACTGAGCTGCTGCAAATCCGGTCGCTGGTCCTTGATTTCTCATTTCCGGTTCTACAAAAACATTTTTCTCTGGGATCTCAGGAATCAACCCTCTCGCTATTTTTGCCTGCACTTCATTTGTTTGTAAAAATATTTCTTCCGGAGTAAATTTCTTCCTCAAAGCCTCATAATTTAATTGAAACAACGATTTACCACCTATTAATGGTAAAAAATGTTTAGGCATAGTGCTTCGACTCATTGGCCACATTTTAGAACCAACTCCGCCACAGATAATTACAGGTTTCATGCCTTATTCTACTCCTTCTTCTCAATAAAATCCTTAATATTTTGTATTGTCGTATCAATTATTCTCTCGATCGCCTCTTTGGTATTAAAAGCATTATGAGGAGTAAACACTACATCATCTCTATCTCTTAACAAATGAAAGCTCAACACTTCTTGTAAATTGTCCTTGGTGATTTTTTTACTCATCACTACACTCATACTATCAACTAACATCTCTTCCTCTGTTACATCCAATCCTACTCCTGCCAAAATTTTATTATTCAATGCCCAAATCATTGCCTCTGTTTCCACCACTGCTCCTCTAGCCGTATTAATCAAAAAACTTCCCTCTTTCATTAATTTAATATTTTTTTTGTTAATCATATGAAAAGTTTCTGGGATTGCTGGCACATGCAATGTTACAAAATCCGAATTTTCCAAACAGGTCTCCAAATCGGTATATTTAAATCCCATCTTTTTTGCCAATGATGGATCTGTATGTCCATCCACACCCAAAACTTTCATTCCAAAGCCTTTGGCGATCTTGATTACATTTTGCCCTATCTTTCCGCAACCTATCACACCTAATGTTTTTCCGTACAAATCAACTCCTGTCAAACCTTCCGGATTAAACTCCCCGTTTTCCACTGACTGGTGTGCCACCACAATTTTTCGAGTGATTGCTAACAACAATGCAAAAGCATATTCCGCCACTGTGTTTGATCCATAAACTGGGACATTGCTCACCAAAATTTTTCTTTTTTTACATTCTTCCAAATCTATATGATCCATCCCAGTCGATCTCGTCGCCACCATTTTTAGATCTGGTAACTTATCCAAAATCGTTTTATTAAAAGTCGAATAAATAAATGGTGAAATAATCTCATACTTTTTAGCCAATTCCATATCATTTTGAATTTCTTGTTCAAAAATTCCCACTCCATAGGTATCCAATTTACTGATTTCTTTCTCAATTATTTCCCTCTCCCAACTCTTCACTCCAAAAAATGCAATTTTATAATCCATATTCAATTCTACCCTACTAAAAAAATTTGGTGAAGATAGTATTTTTTCGCGCGCAAGCCGCTGAGTGGATTTTACGAAGGTGCGAGCACGATAAAAATATTATCAAACCAAATTTAATTAAAACAAATCATTGACACATAAATATCCAATATGATTAACTGATACTAGTTAATCATTATTTTGATATTAGAGGAGCCACACAATGGACATTCAAAGTGAATCACAAGACAAACTTGTGAAACAATCGTCCCCTAGAAAAATCAATGGCGTTTCCATTGACAATCTCCCCGATCTTTTGACTGTTGCTGAAGTCGCTGACTTACTTCGCGTCAGTAAACTCACCATCAAACGCTGGGGAAAAAGAGGTAAATTGCCCGCTATTCGTATCAATGCTCGTGGAGACCGCCGCTACCGCAAGGAAGCTGTTCTTTGGTTACTCGGCATTCAAACCGACTAAAAAAATCCTGCCCACCTGCCAAAAAAAATTATTCCTGATCTGCCTGTTCCCAACAATAAACAACAGTTTTATTTGCTGGATTTTTTAACTCCACCAAACTACCATCATCTCTTCTAATGCAAACCGAACCTCTCACCCGCCAATTCTCTATTCAACGGATTTACATCTGCTATTCCATAACTTTCATTTTCCATTAATTCAACTAATTGATCATATGAAGGTAACATCGATCCCTCAAGTATTAAATTATCTATTCTCCTTTTTTCCCAATAATTTCTCAATACTTCATCATCATCAAATATCTCCCATTCAGTCTTTTTAACTGCCAAATTAACAATTTGTGATGGTGTGCCTCCCTTTCTTAGTTCAGTTTTTCCCCTCGCTATACTCCCCCTCTTCTTTTTCTCTTCAGCAAAATTATAAATTTTAGCCAAATCTGATTCGTTTTCCATACCTATACCAGCATTCTACCTTTCGGTGTTCTTTTTATCAATCCTTTTTTCATCAAAAATGGTTCATAAACTTCAGTAATCGTCCCCACATCTTCCGACAAACTAGCTGCAATATTTTCTACTCCCACCGGTCCTCCATTATATTGTTTTTTGACCACATCTAAATACCTTCTATCTGCATCAGATAAACCTGACGAATCTACTCCCAACATCTGCAATGCTTCATCCACTTCTTTCAAAGTTATTAATCCATCATTTTTTATCTGGGCATAATCTCTCACCCGACGCAAAAGTCGATTGGCAATTCGCGGAGTTCCTCTAGATCTTTTTCCAATTTCTTCCGCTGCTGCCTTCTCAATTTTTACTCCAAAAACTTCAGCTGTCCTTTCTACTATTTCTGCCAAATCTTGATTTTCATAAAAATCCAATTGTTGTACATAACCAAACCGATCTCTCATTGGTCCAGAAATTAAGCCAATTCGAGTCGTTGCCCCTACCAAAGTAAATTTTTGTAAATTCAATCGCACTGTTTTGGCCGATGGCCCTTTTCCCAACACAATATCCAAAGCAAAATCTTCCATGGCTGCATAAAGCATTTCTTCTACCAATTTATTGAGTCGATGAATTTCATCAATAAACAAAAAATCTCCCTTTTTTAATCCGGTCAAAATCGATGCTAAATCTCCTGCCCGACTCAATGCCGGACCAGAGGTCATCTTAATATTTCCCCCCATTTCTCGGGCCATTAGACACGCTAAGGTTGTTTTTCCAAGACCAGGTGGACCGTAAAACAAGATATGGTCTAAAGCCTCGCCTCGAGACTTTGCTGCTGCCAAAAAAATATTTAATTGTTCTTTCAATTTTTCCTGACCAATAAATTCATCCAGTTTTTGTGGTCGTAATTTTTTTTCAACTGCTTTTTCTTCGGTTTCAGCCGTCGGGTTCAAAGTTCCGTTTTTCATATTTTACTCAAACACCATTCTAATTTTTCTTCAATTGTTTTCAATTCATTAGGCAAAGTTTTAGTTACTTTTTCGATTTCTTTTTTATCAAATCCTAATTGTTTCAAACTCATAAATAATTCACCTTCTTTATCCCCCAAATCACCACTCAAATCCAATTCTCCCAATCCTCCGATTTTAGATTTCAAATCAATAATAATTCGTTGAGCCGTTTTTTTACCTATTCCCTTAATTTTTTGGAAAAAATCTACATCCGCATTTCCAATTGCTTTTATAACCAGATCCGATTTTGTATCCGCCAGAATTTGGGCTCCAGTTTTTGGACCAACTCCCGACACCGAAATCAACATTTTAAATAAATCCACATCCTCATTTTTTTCAAAACCAAAAAGGGAAATATCATTTTCCGATACTGCCATATAAGTATAGATTTTTACTTCTTCACCCGCCTGATAATTTTTTTTACCTACAAAAACCAAATATCCTACTCCATTAACCTCTATTTCTACATATCCACCTCTCACTCTTTCAATTTTTCCTTTCAAACTCGAAATCATAAAACCATTTTACACTATAACCAAAGATAACCCAAAGGCCATTTTATTTCAAAATTTGGTTTGTAAACAAATGCGTCAATGCTACTGCTACTGCATCTGAGGCATGGGATGGCGAAATTCCTTTTTCCAAATTCAAAATATTTCTCACCATTGTTTCAACTTGTTCTTTTTCCGCTCTGCCATATCCTACCAATGCCATTTTTACCTGCAATGGAGTATATCCAAATACCTCCAAATTATTTCTTTCTCCACATATTTTTATCGTCCCAATCATCTCTGCCACCTTCATCGCCGACTTCGTATTTTTGGCAAAAAATAAACTTTCAAAAGCCACTGCCTCAACTTTAAATTTTTTTATTATTCTTTCCAGCTCATCATAAATCTGTCCCAATCTTTTTGCTGATGAATCACCAATTTTAGTTTCAAAACAGCCACACTCTACCAAAGTTTTTTCATCCTTCAACACCGCCCAGCCGACATTTGCCAAACCTGGATCAATTCCTAAAATCATAAATCAATTATATCCAAATTTTGTCTCCTTGCCTTTTCGAAAGCTGCCCTGTTTCCCTGATTAATTTTTTCTTGTTCTACTGTTACCAATTGAATTTCCATAAAATCAATCTGTCCTTCATATTCAAAAGGCAATCTCACATGAACTGCCTTGTAATCTGGCTGCATAAAATCAAAAACAACCTGATTTTTAACTTCATCATCTCTAAAATCTCTTATCCAAGGAACCTCAGAATTATATTTCTCTGGAGGTTGATAATTTTTTCTAAACCATTCCACTAAATTATCCACTTCTCCATCAGTCTTAAGCACATATCTCATCCCACACAAATCCACAATCGGAAGATCAGAATCCTTACGAAACATTTTTAATTTCATATTCAATGATTCATCCGATTTCCCTCTAAATTTTGAATCAACAATTTCAAACCCCCCCTTAACTATTTCCTCTTTCATCATTCCATGTAATTTTTCCGCCAAAATATCCCGGCTTTTTTCATCCATCTTAAAAGTAAATTGTTCTGTATATTTTTGTGGAATTCCTTCTCTCAATCCTTCTTTCACAGAGCTATTATACACTATAGGACTACTCCAAATTTACCCACTTTTCCACATCAACAACCCATATTTTTTTACTATCTCAAAATATTTATTTTATAAGACAAAAATTAGGTTAAAGATTAAAATTTGCAGTCATAATTTTTTAGCGAACTTCAACGTGGCTCCGCCCACATTGACTGAGATAAAAAATTCATGACAAAAATTTTAATAATAAATTTAAGCTATAATCCTTTTATGAATATCCAACAAAATATTCCTCTCGCCTCATACACTACTGTCAAAATCGGCGGTCCAGCTGATTACTTTATTAATACCAAAACTACCGATGAATTTGTCGAGGCTCTTGAATACGGTCAAAAAAATAATCTCCCCATCACTATCTTGGGCAACGGTTCCAATGTTTTAATTTCTGATTCAGGTATTCGCGGATTAGTCATTAAAAACGACTCTAACGAAATGGAAATTATGGATCAGGACAAAATTAGAGTTTCCTCTGGCACACAATTATCATCCTTAATTAATTACAGCCTCGATCATCATCTTTTAGGTTTAGAGGAATTTGCCTATATCCCTTCCACTGTTGGTGGAGCTATTACCGGCAATATTCATGGAGCCGACAAAAACCATTTTTCTCAATTTGTCGATTCTATCGAAAGATTTAATGAATTTATTGTTTGTGCAGTTTTAAAATTGACTCCAGGTGATTCTACTCAAGCCCAACAAAAAGTTAAAGATATTATCCAAAAAAAATCGGCCATTCAACCAATGAATTCCCTTGGTAGTATTTTCCAAAATATTGAAGGTCAAAACCCCACTGGTATGATTATTGATAAGGATTTAAATCTTAAAGGTTATGCTATTGGCGATGCTCAAATTAGTCCCAATCACGCCAATTTTATTATTAACAATGGCCATGCCACTGCCTCAGATTATTTTAAATTAATTCAGTTAATTCAAACTCAAGCTAAAGAAAAATTAAATCTTGATTTCCAACTCGAAATTAAACTTCTCGGTCAATTTTAATAGTTTCGTCCTGAATTTTAAAAAGGACTCGTCAGTATTATTTTCAATAATAGACTATTTGCGTAGGTGGACAGAATCTTGATTTTTAAATCATTCTGTCCACCTACTGGGGGAATTTTTTTACACTGCTTCAACCAGCGTTTCCGCAGCCAGTTTGGCCAACGGACACACTTTCGTGTAGCTGCCGGACAAAATGGTTCCGCTATCACCGATTGCTGCCATAATGACAGGCATGTGGCCATACGAAGGCTGCAGGAACAAGGACTTTTTTTCATTGAACTCCGACATAGTAAGGACCAATTTGTCCACTTTGTGAAGAATTCTATTGTCCTTGTCGACAATTTTTCTGAATTCTCGAACACGAGATTCACCAAAAGCCTCGATAACTTTTTCCACACGGGAATCAGCCAACAGGCCATAGTTCAGGTTGGAAGTCGGAGACAGCACCATTCCCATTTGAGACATACCATCTGTTTTGATCAGAACCATTAAGGTCCTTCTCTCCATCAGATAGTTCTTTGGGAGTTTGCGCATCATCCTGTCGGTTGCCATAAACTCGGTTACCTCATAGAGTCTGCCATTTGGGGACAGTTTCCAAATCTGGGAACCATCTTTCTCGTGTTTGTTCGTGTACTCACGACTCCATTTCTTCTCAGAAGGGTTCGGGGACACGTTACCACTTTTCGTCGCCAGTTCGAGCATAAATCTTTCCTCCTAATTTTTATATGTGCTTTGTTATCGCTTTCGACAACAGCCACAGTATACGCCAAAACTTCAAATTAGTCAAGATTATAGGATATTTTTAATAGTTTCGTCCTGAGTTTTAAAAAGGACTCGTCAGTATTGTTTTCAACAATAGACTATTTGTGTAGGTGGACAGAATCTTGATTTTTTTAATCATTCTGTCCACCTACCGGGAAGTGCATCATTGGAGATTGATTTTATAACCATATTGGATTGAACCTACAGGAACATAAATTATCGGGACCCATTCACCATAGTATGGACAACTACCTGGATCCAAATAATAATTTGAAAACAAAAATCCCCAAATGTCATAATTACTTTGTGGTTCTATTCCATAATGGCAAAAAATTATGCACGGCTTTTGATTATTGTCTTCAATGACCTCTACTCCAACCCCACAAATCGGAGTTTGCTGAACAAAACCACCACGTGATCCTCTAATTGCATATTGATAATATGGATCTGGCCCAACACTACCACTACCTAAAAAAACTTCTCCATGTGTTTGCAGAGAAGTACCCATAGAAACAATATCAACAATTCTCTCTTTTATTACCCACTGTCTTTTGGGACTATCTTTATCAGCTTCATCATACTTGGCATTACCAATAAAAAGCCCTACAGTCGCAACAACCAACACCAATGAACAAAGTAAAACAACAATCTTCTTCGCTTTATTGTCTGTTATACAAGCTCCCATTAGACATATAAATATGAAAAAAATGAATATTACCACCAATATTACCCACCAAACCATTTATAGACACTTCCTTTCAATTTAATGTACCCCCAAATTATACTAAAAATTAATCATTTTACCAGTACTTTCCATACAAACCTCGGCAAAGCCAGCTGCCTTCTCCACCTCTTTGGTTCCTTTATCAATGAAAATAACCACTCCATCCCCATCTTTCTCACCCATCCAGGTGCTCTTTTCAACTCACCACTATAATAGTCAAAGCTTCTGCCTACTCCCATCACCAACCCCACATCTAACTTTTTTAGGTTGTCTCCAATCCAAAACTCTTGTTTTTTCATCCCGTAAGCTACCAATAAAATATCCGGTTTAAATTTATTTATCTTTTCTATTACCTCTTTATTACTCACATTTGGCTCACCCTCAGACCAAGCAATTTGTTTTGCTTCCAAACCAAACTTCCCTCTCAAAAAATCAGCTGTTTTTTCTGCTCTATTACCAAAACCACCCAGCAAAAAAATTTTTTTACCTTTCTCTTGAGCCATTTTAGCCAAATCCAATATCAAATCTGCTCCTGAGGCTATTTGGTTTTTGTGTTCGCCTCTCAAAACTTCCATTCCTACCTTAAACCAATTATTTCCTTTCTCCACTTCTCTCGCCCAAACCAATCCAATTCCATCAATCACGTTCAAGCTCGTCTTACTAGTCAAAATTTCTTTAAAATCTTTGTCTTTTTCTGCCCCCATTACAAATTCCGGATTCACCGTTGCTATCCAGTATTTTTTCGTGCCTGACGTCAATTTCTCACCTATAATACTTAGCACTCGATCAGTATCACTGCTAAATAAAGGAATATCGAACATTTTACCTATGTTTCCACTTAAACTATCTGTCATTTCTCCATCTTTTTTACCTCCAAAGCCGTCTTCAACCCAAATTTTGCTCCCAATTTTTTTCATTAACTAATTTTATCATTAAAAAAACTAAAAAAAACTAACCTATATTTATATTTTAAAGTATAAATCATCTAAATATATCACCCTTTTTCTTTCCCCCTTTCCAACCCCTTTTTCTCAAAAATTAACCTTCCGCCAAATTTATTATATTAGAACAATTAATTTATCCTTTGATATCTCGATAAAACAGGAAAAATATCTAAAAATAACCAAATTTATACCAAAATATTTAAAACACCAATTATCAACCAAAAAATACCCAATTTTTAGACATTAGAAATTAGATATTAGATATTTTATAAGCTATTTATCTCGACTATATCATCTAATTGCTCGCCGATAAATTTCCAAATTCTCTATCGCTATCCCAGTTCCCTTAATCACACAAAATTGAGGCTCCAATGCCACATGAGCCGACACTCCAATTTCCCTAGTTATTAAAGTATTAAATCCTTTTAACTGAACGGTTCCCCCACTCAAAACTATCCCCCTGTCTACTATATCTGCCACCAGCTCCGGTGGGGTAATTTCCAAAGTGTCCCTTATCACCATAATTATCGAATCCAACACCGGTCGCAAAGCCTCATAAACCATATCGTTATCAATTACCAAATTTTTTGGTAAACCATAAATTGAATCCCGGCCGTTTATTTCAAATGTTTCTATTTTTTTAGGCTTAACTGCACTTCCCAATTTAATTTTTATTGTCTCGGCTGTCTGTTCCCCAATAATCAAATTAAATTTCTTTTTCAAAAAATCCATAATCGCTCTATCTAGTTTTATTCCTCCTACTTTCACACTTTTGTGAGTTACTACTCCTCCCAAAGCAATCACTGCCGCTTCGGCCGCTCCTCCTCCCACATCCACAATCATATTTCCAAAAGCTTCCGAAACTGGAATTTTTGCTCCAATCGCCGCTGCTAATGGTTCATCTATTAAATAAGCTTTGCGTGCTCCCGCTGCCAAAGTCGCATCTAATACGGCTCTTTGTTCCACTTGAGTTACCCCCGCAGGTACACACACCATCACTTCTGGTCCCACAAACCAATTGTTCCCCATTACCTGACGCAAAAAATATTTTAGCATCGCTTCAGTTACTTCATAATCTGCAATTACTCCATCTTCAAGAGGCGAAACCACTTCAATATATTCCGGAGTTTTACCTAACATTTTTTTTGCTTCATTTCCCACTGCCAACACTTTCCTGTCCTCAATTCCTACTGCCACAATTGTTGGTTCATTCAAAACTATTCCTTTGCCCGCTTCCCATACCACACTATTGGCCGTACCCAAGTCAATTCCCAACTTCTTTAATAATTTCATACTTCAATTTTATCTTAAATTTCAGTTTTAAGTTATAATATCTCTATGGCCCAAACGTCCAACAAACGCAGTTTAATTATCATGTCCTCAGTTTTGCTTTTTGTTTTAATCTCCACTCTAACTATTTCTATTTTTGCTCGAGGTTATCGTTTCTCACTAAAAAATGGTTTTGTCATCAACCCCACTGGAATTCTCTCTGTAGTTTCTCGACCCAAAGGCGCTTCTGTTTATCTTGACGAAAAATTAGTTACTGCCACCGACAATACTCTCAATCTCACTCCCGGCACTTACAATGTCAAAATCAGCAAAGACGGTTTTCTTCCTTGGCAAAAAACAATTCAGATAAAATCTGAAACTGTTTTTCAAGCTGATCTTCAACTTTTCAACGCTGTCCCCGATCTCAAACCCATTACTCTCACTGGAGCCATCAATCCCACTTCCAGTCCTGATGGCAGCAAAATCATTTATTCTGTTGCCTCAGCTTCCGCCACCAAAGACAACGGTCTTTTTCTTCTTGAATCAAACAATTTAGCCATTTCTCTTATCCGTGGTACCTCACGTCAAATTAGTGCCAATCTCTCCAACATTAATTGGTCCAAATTTACCTTCACTTTTTCTCCAAATTCTCGACAAATTTTAGCCACTAGCCAAAACGGTAAACTTCATTATCTTATTTCACTTGATACTCCAGTCTCTTCTCAAAAACTTACCGATGTTACCCCTGAACTCGAACAAATCAAAAAAGAGTGGCAAACTCAAACCGACACTCTTATTGCCAACAAACTCGAACGTGTTCCCAAAGAAATCCGCTCCCTTGTTTCCACCGCTTCCGCTCAAGACATCCAATTTTCCAGCAATGAAGACAAAATTTTTTACCTAGCCCAGTCTGATAGCCAAATTCCCGACCAAATCATTACCCCACCTCCAGCCCAAAGTACTCAAACACAATCAAGAACCATCAAAAAAGGCAACTATTATGTTTATGATGTCAAAGACGATACCAATTTCTTCATCGGCACTAATTCTGATCTAAAAAATCCCATTTGGCTTCCCAACTCCAACAATCTTATTTTTATTGAAAATAAAAACCTTAAAGTAATCGAATACGATGGTACCAATAAACAAATTCTCTTTGCTTCCAATTTTGATCCCAATTGTGTTTACCCTTGGATCGACGGCAGCAAAATAGTTATCCTTACCTCACCATACGAATCCGCTGTCAAAAATCTTTATTCTATCTCTATCAAATAATTTGATTATCTGATTTCTGCATTTGGCAAAATTATCTCCTGGTCAGTCGTCTGTTCACCTAATACCTGTACCTCACTATTCATCATCTGATGATATTCACTAAATCTCAAAGGCACCAAGGCCAACATTAACAAAACAAAGCAAACAATCAGAGTTCTCATATTTCGATCATTATTTGTCATATAAATCAGTCTAGAGATTCTTTCCCCCTAAGTCAAGGAAATAAAACTAATTCAAAGACACTAGCAGTTAAAATTAAAATCTGCCATTTATTTTACCCAAAAAGTATCAAAGCAAGTCTAAATCTATACTTAATAGATATAGGTTATAATAATCAAAGTTACAGGAATTGGCGTAATTGGTAACGCGCGCGATTCGGGTTCGCGAGACTAGGAGTTCGACTCTCCTATTCCTGACCTTGGTCCGCCGTAGCTTTAGCGAAGGCGACCTTTGTCCTCATAGTTCAACGGATAGAACGATCCCCCCCTAAGGGATAAATCTAAGTTCAATTCTTAGTGAGGACACACATTTACCGTAATTTCTAAACCTAAAATATATTAAATTACCGCATAAGATATCTCTTCTCCGCATTTTTATCGCATCATGCCTGTTTATTTTTTCCTATATTATTCTCCGAACTACAGCACTAATAATTTACTTACCTAAATACATCATTTAAAGCTTTATTGTTAATTAATTACCGCAAACATTACTTAAATAACTAATTATTCTCTCCTAAACTCCTATTTTTAACATATTTTTAATCTTTTAGAGCTAGCTTCAACTTTTTTAAAGACAAGTGCATCAATTAAAATCATTCATCATTAATTTTCCCTCATAAAATAGCTCAACTAATCACCCTTTAGCCCTCTAAATATCATTTTCCAAATCGATTATTTTTAACTTAAAATGGGGCTAAATTAACTACTTATTCTTCTTAGCAGAGTAAAATTCCATTGCTAAAACGTCAGTACGATGGCTTGTCAGAACATTTGAACCTATAAAATCACTATTTTCTATAAAACACACTTCTAATCTCATTCTCTTTAAAAATCTCTTTTGCCAAGCTTTTTAGCTCTTTTAACTCTACCTTTTTGTATCTTTTCAATTCATTCTCTATCGTCTCCATTTTTCTCTCCAACAACACCTTCTCCCCTAAATAGTTCGATAAAAATTCTGTTTTATCCATTGCCAACTCTAGCTTGCCAACCAAATAACTTTTAGCTCTTTCCAATTCTTTTTCTTTTAAGTTGTCTCCAATTGTTTTTAATTCATGTCTCACTATTTCCATCGCCTCATCCAACTTACTCAATTTAACCCCCGACTGAATTCCCCAAAAACCGGTTTCTTCAAAATTCTCGCTAATCGAAAATAAATAATAAGCCAAAGCCTTGTCCTCTCTAATCTTTTGGTACAGCCTAGACGAAGTGTTTCCATTCAAAATAATATCCAACAGTTTAAAAGCATATTTTCTCTTGTCTTTCCAAGACAGTCCTGGGACCATCATCACGAAATGGCCTTGTTCCATCTTTTTTTTGATTATTTTCTCTCTATCCTTATTAACTACCATATTTACCTTCGGCAAAGCTTTTACTTTGTTACTTAAACCCCCAAAATATTTTTCTATCTCACCAGAGGCGCTCATATCTACGTTTCCTGCAATTACGACTACTAATTCGTTTGGATTAATAAACTTCTTTCTAAAGTCAATAATTTTTTGTCGGTTTATTGGTTTTATATCTTCCACTTCTCCGGCTATATTCCAACACCCAATTGGCGAATTCCCATACATAAACTTGGTTGCTTCACCTGACAAACCCATCATTGGGTTGTCCTGATACATTCTAATCTCTTCCATAATCACTCCTCGTTCTTTCAAAACTTCTTTTTCATCAAAAATTGAATTAATCAACATGTCTGACACCATTTCCACTGCCCAAGGAATATTTTCCTTTACAGTTGTAATATAGTACGAAGTCATCTCGTGTCCTGTGCCTGCATTGTAACTAGCTCCTTTACTATCAATCTCTTTATTTATCACGCTCGCTGTCGGTCTTTTTTCAGTTCCCTTAAAAGCCATGTGTTCTAAAAAATGACTCATTCCAAATTCACCTTTAGACTCATATTTGGCTCCAATCTTCAAAAATGCTTCAACTGTTACTGATTTTAAGCCTGGAACTGGGGCAATTACCCCGGTAATTCCATTGTTTAATTTGAATATTTTAGTTTTCATGATTCTTTCGATCTTTCGAGTAATCTATATGCCGTTAGCAGTTAAAACAGATTTCTGCTTGATATAGTTTATATTATTTATTTTTTAACTACCAAATTAACCATTTTACCCGATACATATATCTCCTTAACTATATCATCTGTACCTAACCACTTAACAATATTAACATCCTTTTTGGCTAAATCCAAAACATAATCTTTATCATTTTGTTTGGCTGAATTTATTTTTACCTCGCTTCTTACTTTCCCATTTATAGCCACCGCAACTGTTATTTCATCTTCAACCAAATATTTTTCTTCTGCTATCGGCCATGAAGCCGCGTGGACCGAAAGCTCTTCAAACATACTATATAGTTCCTCTGCTATATACGGTGCTATTGGTGCCATCAATTTTATCAATGTTTTTAAATCTTCATTAGAAATTAGACATTCGTCATTAGAAATTTTATTTAGGGCTTCCATCATTTTGGCTACTGCCGTATTGTATTTAAAACTCTCCAAATCCTCACTTACCCCTTTAATTAACTTATTAATTATCACTTTAACTTCATCATTGCTATCACTATTTTTATCTTTTTGAGAAACAACAAATTTCTCAAATCTTTCCAAGAATCTTTTTACTCCCATAACTGTTTTTTCATTCCATGCCATGGTTGAATCAAATGGTCCCATAAACATCAAATACATTCTAACTACATCAACCCCATAAACCTCTGACACTTGTTCTGGGACAATTACGTTTCCTCTGGATTTACTCATTCTCTGGCCGTCAGGTCCCAAAATTACTCCGTGAGAAATTCTCTTGTAATATGGTTCTCGAATTTCTTGAGGGACTGCTTTTATATCCCACAAAAATTTATAAATAAATCTTGAATAAAGTAGATGCAATACATTATGTTCGTCTCCACCAATATAAATATCCACTGGACCCCAATACTTCATCGCCTTTTGACTGGCCAATTCTTTTTCGTTATCTGGATCAGTATATCTCAAAAAATACCAATCGCTTCCTGCCCAGTTTGGCATTGTATCGGTTTCTCTTTCAGCCTCTCCACCACACACCGGACATTTGGTTTTTACAAAACTTTCAATTTTGGATAATGGGCTTTTACCATCATCAGTTGGCTCATAAGCCTCTACTGGTGGTAAAACTATTGGCAATTGTTCTTCTGGCACCGGTACCCAACCTTGCCCTGAGCTTGTCGAACGGGCACAATTTTTGCAATTAATCATTGGAATCGGTTCACCCCAATAATGTTGTCGGCTAAATATCCAATCTCTCAAATGGTAAGAAGCTGCCCTCTCTCCAATTCCTTCTTTTTCTACCCAATCCAACATTTTATTAAATTCCTCCCCTTTATCTACTTCTGTAAAAGCCTCTTTTTCAAAATCCCAACCTTCTTTTTTTATTACTGGTACAATTTCCAACCCAAACTTCTTGGCAAATGCATGGTCTCTCTCATCATGGGCCGGCACTGCCATAATTGCTCCTGTTCCATAAGAAGCCAAAACAAAATCAGAAATCCAAATTGGAATTTCTTTTTTGTTAACCGGATTAATCGCATATAAATTTGAGAACACTCCTGTTTTATCACGGGAAAGTTCCGTTCTTTCTAAATCACTTTTTTTTCTGGCATTTTTGACATAGTCCTCTATTTCTTTATTATCCTTAGCCATTTCCAAAGCCAATTTGTGTTCTGGCGCAATTACCATAAAGGTCGCCCCTGGTAATGTATCCGGTCTGGTTGTAAACACCTCTAAATATTGTTTTTTGTTTTTATTTAGAAATTGGCCATTAGAAATTAGAAATTTTATCTTCGCTCCTTCACTTTTCCCTATCCAATTAATCTGTGCCTGTTTAACTTTTTCAATAAAAGCCGTCTCTTTTAATCCTTCAATTAATTTATCTGCATAATCTGTTATTCTTACTACCCATTGGGATATATTTCTTCGACTCACCTCAGCCCCACATCTCTCACATTTTCCATCAACCACTTCCTCATTAGCCAAACCAATTTTGCAAGATGGACACCAATTAATTGGCATTTCTTTTTTGTAAGCCAATCCTTTTTTAAATAACTGGATAAAAATCCACTGTGTCCACTTATAATATCTTGGATCAGTTGTATTGACCTCTCTCTCCCAATCAAATGAATAAGCCAGCTTTTTCATTTGTTTTCTAAACATATCCGTATTTTCTTTAGTGATTTCCTGTGGCTTGCGTTTCATTTTGATCGCATAATTTTCTGTTGGCAAACCAAAAGCATCCCACCCCATCGGAAACAATACATTCAAACCCTGCATTCGTTTAAATCGAGCATATACATCTGCCCCAGTAAAACTAAAAGTATGGCCAATATGAAGTCCGCTGCCGCTTGGATATGGAAATTCCACCAACACATATTTTTTTTCTTTCTTACTCTCGCTGTCAGCTCGATACATCTCCGAATGCTCTTCCCAATATTTCTGCCACTTTTCTTCAATTAATTTAAATTCTTTCATAATTAGTCAACGTAACCATTTTTATTATTAAAATCACTTGTTATTTGTCTCTCTTCAGTTAATATCCCACCCAACACTTGATCCGACGGTCGTCTCCTTCTTCTAACAGTAACCACCTCTCTGTCTTTTTCCATAGAATCATACGGCATATCCCCTGGTTTTTTTATTACCTCACCCAATTCTCGTCTTACTTGAGAAGCCGATTTAATTTCTTTCATAATGCCCTTATTTTACCATTTTCTAATCTCAATTTAATGATATTATCTTAATATCGGTATGGTTTCTAAAAAGTGGCTGTTAATTCCTTTTATCACCCTAGTCGTCGGTATATTTATCGGCGGTCTTCTCCACTCCAAACTCTTCCCTCCTATATTTTTTAAAGAGAATCGAAATTCATTTAACTATAAATTTATCAATCCTCTTCTCGAATGCAGCAGTGAAAATATTAGTCAAGATAAAAATTTAACTACTATTAGAAAGTCTGTCGAAAGTTTTATCTCTCAACAAAAAAAAGATCAAAAAATCACTTTTGCCTCCATTTATTATCGCGATCTCAACAATGGTCCCTGGTTTGGTATTAACGAAAAAGAATATTTTTCTCCTGCCAGCCTTGTCAAAGCTCCACTTCTGATTGCCTACTACAAAGAGGCAGAAGCTAATCCCTCTATTCTTGATAAAAAAATTACTAATACCCTGGCTTTTGATCCCGAAGATCAAGATATCCAACCATCCCAACATTTAGAACTAAACCAAGAATACACTGTTGACGACCTACTCAATCGAATGATTATTTATTCTGACAATATTGCTTACAATATTCTTTTAGAGAATATTGATAATCAAAAATTATTTAATATTTATCAAGATTTTGATATTGATATCTCCAAATACCAAAATGATCCCCATGGTAATATCATCACTGTTAAAGATTACTCTTCTATCTTTCGTATTCTCTTCAATGCTTCATATTTAGACAAAAAATATTCAGAAAAAGCTCTTAGTCTTCTTTCTCAATCAGAATACCAAGATGCCCTTGTTAAATATATTCCTCAAAATATTACTGTCGCCCATAAATTTGGCGAAAGATATTTTGTAGACACAGGTGAAAAACAACTCCACGACTGCGGTATTGTTTATTATCCTAAAAAACCTTATTTAATCTGTATCATGACTCGAGGTCAAAATTTTGACAATTTATCAAACTTTATTGCTCAGACTTCTCAACTAATTTATAAACAACTTCCCCTTCAAAATCAGTCCTTCTAATCTTTATATTTCTTGCTTCCAATCGTTTCAATGTTTGTTCTCTCGGATGTCCAAATTTATTATCTTTTCCCACACTTATAACCGCCTCTTTCGGTTTCAAAACTTCCAAGATTTCTTCGCTTGTTGCTGTTTCCGATCCATGATGCGATATTTTCAAAATATCTACCGGTCTATCAACTATCTTTCTCCAAACCAATTTTTGTTCCGTCTCCATATCCATATCCCCAGACAAAAATATTGTCCAGCCACTTTTTGAAACCAAATAACCCGCTACTGATTTTTCATTTCCATCATTTATATTTTCTTGATTTTTGTCTGGGGACACCACCTCAAAATCAAACATATTAGTGTTAATTACATCATTTTGGCCAATTTTTTGTGAGTAATTTTTTTGTTCATTACCAAAAATCTGACCCACCTTGTATGACTTTAATAAGTCATTTAAACCACCTGTATGATCACTATCTCCATGACTTAAGACCACTACCTCAATTGTTTTATCCCAAAATGGAACATGTTTTTCTAAACAATTCATCAATTTTTTGTTGTCCGCCCCCGTATCAAAAAGCATTTGGATATTTTTATACGTCGCCAAAATTGCATCCCCTTGTCCTACATCACAAACAATTACTCTTGCTTCCTTACTGGGCAATGTCAGCCAAAAAATCCCTACCAGTCCCAAAAAACTTATAAACAATATAATTCTATTTCTCATAAATTTAAAAAATAAAAAATCATTATCGAGCCAAATTTTTAACTTTAAATAACATCCAAATCAATATCAGATACCACCCAAATAATATCAACCAATTAAAATTTATGTTCAAATTTGCCCATTTCCATTCGCCTATCACCCCCGCCACTACCCCAAAATACTTCAATAACGGATAAATCATCAACAAAATAATTTTTCCTAAAAATGGGACAAATATTCCACTAACACTTCCCAAAAAACCTACTATCGTAATAACTTCCACTATCAACAAAACCAACAAATTACTCACTGGACTAATCAAATTTATTTTTCCAAAACTAATTGCCAAAATCGGGCTTACCCAAAGCGATATCCAAATATTCGACCGGACAATATCCCTCCATGGGCTGCTAATTACCCCTACAAAAGCTCCAAAACTTAACCAAAAACTGATATCCATTAGCGATGTCGGCCAAGCCAAAATTATTATCAATAAACTCAAAATTAATCCTCGAACCATATTATATCTCCTTCCCAAAACTTGTGCCCAATACATCACCGATACCAAAATCAGTGCTCTTACCACCGGTATCTGCCAACCCACCAAACTTACATAACTCAAAGCTATCAAAAAACCCACTCCAATTGCCCATTTTCGTCCCAAAATTTTAGCCAAGTTTTCTATCACCCCGCGAAACACCAATATCATATTTGTTCCACTCACCACTACCAAATGCACCAACCCACTGTTTTTAAGTTGATTCCAAAACTCTTTTCCAAAACCAGTCTTGTCTCCCCAAAGCATTCCGTTCAACAACCCTGCCTCTTTGTTAGGCAAACTGTCATAAACCACCTGTATCAAACTATCCCTTTTTATAAACTTGTAAAACAAAACCCCTGCCAATAAAAATAAAATTAATTTAAAAACAAATTTCATTATTAATTCTAAAGCAAAAAAAATGCCGGAGAAGTAAAAATTATAAATTTTTACCATCTCCGGCCTCGGTCAATTTCCATTTAAAACATCCAATATATCTTTAGTTTGAACACAAGAACTAGTTGATCTCAATGGAGTAATACAATTAATCATTCCTATTACTTTACCTTGACAAAGTATAGGCGCTCCAGAATTTCCCGGACAAGCCATAGGTTCAATTTTGATCAGGTTTTTCCACTTAATACAAGCTCTATTGGCATAGTATGTCTTACTATCGACCAAACCTAAAACTCTCCCTTGCCAAGTAACAAAATTATCATACGGCTGATATCCATAAAAAACTATTGTCTGATCCTTGAAACAATCCAAAGATTGTAATTCTAATGGTATCGTATTCGATTTAACCCAATCATCATCGTCAATTGTGCCGATGGCCACATCTTTTACTACATCGATTTTATCTAAATGGCACAAATACCTAGCGCTAACCTCCCCTTGATCCGTCTTGCAGGTCAACTCAATCATAAAACTAGTGATATATGTCTTTCGATCCTTCAAAATACAACAATGGGCACAAGTTACTACCTTATTGCCAGCAATTATAAAACCGCTGCCTGAACCAAAATCGCTAATAAATCTCACCACACTGTTGCGGTATTGGTTATTTCCGACAAAATCATCCTTGGTCAACTTTTCAAATTGTATTTGAGTTGTTGATTCTGAATAAGTCGTTGACAAATTTGGATCTACCCCAAAGTCTGCTTGAGTCAGAACCTGATCAAATACACCAAATTCAAAAAGAGATACTAAACCCACCACTGAAACCAGGGCTAAAATTGTCAGCCATATTATTACGACAAATCCCCTATCAGTCATTCTTGTCATTACTCTCACAAACTCCTTTCTATTTTCAATGTATGGTCATTATCAACGAAATTATTTCGTTAAAATAACATCCGAATTTTATCCTACAATTAGGTAATAATCAATTTAAATTTACAAACTGATTTCATCCTTAATCTTTTCAAACAATTTATCTCCAATTCCTGACACCAATTTCAATTCATTAATATCTTTAAATCCCCCATTTTTGGTTCGGTAATCAATAATCCGTTGGGCTAGCGCCGGTCCTATTCCTGTCAACCTATCCAAATCTTCTACTGTCGTTGTATTCAATCTGATTATTTTACTTCCCAAAACCTGAGTTACTATTGGTGTCTCTTCTCCAAATTTGGGAATAAATATTTTTTGTCCATCAATCAATCGCTCCGCCTGATTTAAATTTTTCTCTACCCAATCTCTATCTGCCTTTGCCCCCAAACCTCCAGCTACCACCAAAGCATCACTTATTCGACTTTCATTTTTTAATTTATAAACTCCTGGATTTATTACTTCCCCTGCTATATCAATAGTTACTTCACTATTAACTTGTATATCGCCCTGAGCTTGTCGAAGGGTCGGAGTTGGATTTTTACTGGTAACTTTTACCTCTGTTTTTTCCAAAAATTGATCCTTAAAATTCATCCCAATTCCTACTATCACCAACAAAAATCCCAAAACTAAAATACCATCAACTATTTTTAATTTTCGTAACTTTTCCAACATTAAATAATCATACCAAAATTTATTTTTTGTGCTAAAATACCTCAAAAGTTCATTCGCGAACTTTAAAAAACAGAAAGGACTGAAACCATGGGAACTGATTACAACACCACTCTCTTCCGCAACACTTTTACCAAAAAACTCTATGGCCAAGACCAAACCTATGAAAATCTAAATCCGGAGAATCAGGAGAAAGTCAACCAAGCCATTCAAGATAGAAAAGATAATTTCGACCCCCGCAAACAAGCGAACAAGAAAGGAGAAGTCTGATGTTCTTCAAAAAAGAAAAATCAACTACCCCGCCCGCCTCGTCTCCATCTCCAAAAGACCTCAAAAAAAAGAGGAATAAAATTGCCCAACACTACTATAGCAAAAATTATTCTCAGTGCTGCTGGAGGCAAAAAGAAGTGATTGACCAAGTGATCAAAGCCAACGACTTCTAATTCCCAAAGTCCTTCTTTCTTGTACCATCGCCGGTCGGCACGAATCCAAAAACTCGTGCCCCGGCCTTTTTTATGTTAAACTCACCCAAATGAAACCGACTGCTGAAAATTTAGCTAAAATGTCTTTATATCACCAACCCACTGCCACTGAAATTAAAAAATACATCGACCACTCACTTGCAACCGAACCACTTGAAAGTATTTGTTATGGTTTTGAACCTAGACAAAATATGAATTTTACTGCCCCACCAAAAGGAGATCTCCCAAAATTTGATCTATCTAAATTAACCGACAAACCTTAAATTATGCTTCCTAACAAAGAAACTTTTCATCTTCATCACTCCGAATCCCAATCACCACTTTTATCGGAATCTAAAAGCGATATTCGCTTCATGAAACCTACTGCCAATCACATTGCTCGACATACACCAGAACCAATAAGCATGACATCTTTTACTTCTGTCCATATTGATGGTGGAATTATAACTAAAGAAGGACAAACAGATCCTAATAAAAATTATGTCAATCCCTCAAGAAGAATTGATGTTAAACCAATTCTTGATAGATCAAAATTAGTCGCTAAACCATAAACTTGATCCTCTCCTTAAAATAGCCGATACTATATTAATGACCCAGTTTTTTGATATCGCTATTTATTTACTCGTTTCCCTTGTTGCCTATCTTTTTTCTATCTCTCTTCTCTCCCCTTATACTCCCCAATTTATCGCCTTAATTTCGGTTGTTTTTCTACTTTTTTCCCTCTTCAAAAAACACTTTTCCATCCACTTAGTCGCTTTTATCATCAGCTTAATTGTTTTCGACAGCAACGGCCTTAGTTCTCCTTTCTTTTTTCTCATTTATTTTCTTCTCTTCACTATTGCCTTTCAAAATCCTCCCACCACCACTCTCACTTATTCTCTTGGTCTAATTTTACTTCTCTCCCAATCACTCAATTCTCTTGCTTCAGTTGTTCCCTTAGTTTCTCTCCTCTTCATCACTCCTCTCGCCTGGTTCATTGGCAAACAATATTTAGATAAAGCCAAGACCGAAAGTCAATTGAGTTTAGATGAAACTAACTTTCTTCTTTGGTTATCTCTCAAATTTAAAACTGGTATCTCTCAAATTATTGAAACCAGTTCTGAAATTTTATCAACTCCTCTTCAACCAACCCAAAAAGAAAAAATCCGCTATATCAAAGATTCAGCCAAATCTCTCCTTAATTCCTCTCAAAAATTAGAGACAGAAATAGATCAACAATCAGATGAAAAATAAATTTTTCTTTTTTTTATTTCTTCTACTTTTTTTATTTTCTCAAAAAATAAATGCCCAAACATTTGATTCCACCAACTATCATATTGAATTTGGCAATTTCAATATGACCGGCGGCCGCAAAACCTCTACCACCTATACTCTCACTGATACTGTCGGTCAAAATGCTCCTGGAAAATATACCAACACTGGCTATACTGTCAAAGCCGGATTTCAATATATTTACGATCTTTCTCAACCCTTTTCTTTTAAAATTGATGATCTTGATCTTAATTTTGGTGCCTTAGTCCCCCAAGTCGGTTCCACCCAAAGCAATATTATTACCGTTACCACTCCATCAGCCCACGGTTATGATATTCTTGCCAGTGAAAATCACCCCTTAACCGCCAAATCATCCACTATTCCTGACACTACCTGCAACAGTGGCACTTGTGATCAATCCACTTCTGGAATTTGGACTAATATTGATGCTTACGGTTTCGGTTTCAATGCCATTGGTATAAATAGTAGTGGTGTTGTTACTAATGTTGGTACTTCCAATTTCTTTACCGACAACACTTATTATCGTCAATTCGCCAGTGTCAAAGATAATGAAACCCCTCAAGTTTTTATGTCTGAAAGTCAGCCAGCTAAAGATCACTCCGCCAAAATCACTTATAAAATTAATATTTCTCCTGGCCAAAGCGCCGGCAATTATGAAAACGCTATTAATTTGATTGCCGTCCCTAAATATTAACTATGTTTGACATTACCCTTTCTCCATACCAAATCGAATTCGTTCTCAAGCCCAATATCACTATTACTCAGGTATATGAAGTTACCAATAATTCTGACCAACCCATTACTCTCAACACCGAAGTTCTTCCTTTCCTTCCCCAAGGCAACAATGGCTCAGTTACCTATACTGATATTTCTTCAAACCCCAACATTTCTTTTTCCCTATCCAATTCCAATCTGGTTTTAGGTCAGCCATTTACCCTGCCCGCCAATTCCAAACAACAATTAATTCTAAAAATAAAAACTTCACCCACTACCAAACTCAGCGATTATTATTCTACTTTCTTTGTTTATCAGAGCTCTCCTATGACTGAAAATGACTCTAATTTTAGCCAAGCCATAGGCAAAATCGGCTCACATATTTTATTAAGTGTTTCGGATGAAGAAAACCCAAAAGTTGATGCCACCGTTCAAAAATTTATGGCTACTCCCAAAATCAAAGATATTTTCTTTACTCCCATAAATTTCACTGGACAAGTTCAAAACAACACTAACTATTTTTTTAAAACTTCCGGCAAAATTACTATCACTAAAAATAACCAAACCGTCAAAGAATTAACCCTTGATTCCAACAATGTTCTCGCCAATTATTATCGCCGGCTTACCTGTGCCCAACAATCTGTTTGCACCCTTTCCCCTCCTCTTTGGCCCGGGGCATATACCGCTACTCTAACCTTCGATGAAAATCTCAAAATCTCCCCAATATCAACTTCATTTTTTGTTCTCCCGCTTTCACCAATTGTCTTTTTAGCTTTGGTCGCTTTAGTAATAACTTTTATTATCAAAACTAAAAAATCAAAGCCTCTTCTCTAATTCCTCTTTTTCTTTTTCGAATCCTGGTTTACCCAAAAGTGCAAACATATTTTTTTTGTAGGCTTCTACCCCTGGTTGATCAAATGGGTTCACCCCCAAAAGATATCCACTAATTCCACAAGCTTTTTCCCAAAAATAAAATAAATATCCCAAATTGAAAGCATCTAATTTTGGTAATCTGATAATCAAATTTGGCACCCCTCCATCCATGTGGGCCAAAATTGTTCCTTGCATTGCTTTTTTGTTGACTTCATCCAAAGTTTTTCCCGCCAAAAAATTTAATCCATCAGCATTCCCTTCTTCCTCTTTTATCACTAGTTTTTCTTCATCCTCTTCTATTGATAACACTGTCTCCGTTAAAATCCGATTTCCATCTTGGATAAATTGTCCCATTGAATGTAAATCAGTCGTAAAATCAACCGCTGCCGGCATTATTCCTTTTTTGTCTTTCCCCTCGCTTTCACCAAACAATTGTTTCCACCACTCACTTACGAAGTGTAAACAAGGCTCGTAATTTGCCAAAATTTCTACTAATTTTCCTTTTTGATACAAAATATTTCGATAAACTGCATACTTATAACACTCATTTTCTTCCAAATTTTCATTACTAAAATCATTTCTCGCCTCAATCGCCCCTCTCATCAACTCATCAATATTTATTCCTGCCACTGCAATTGGCAACAATCCCACTGCTGTTAGTACTGAATATCGGCCACCTACATCATCTGGAATTATAAAAGTTTCATAACCCTTTTCTATGGCTAATTTTTTCAAAACTCCTTTTTCCTTGTCTGTGGTGGCATAAATTCTTCCTTCTGCTTTTTCTCGCAAAATTCTAAAAGCCAAAGCTGGCTCAGTCGTTGTCCCTGACTTAGAAATTACATTTATTGATACTTTTTTGCCTTCAATTTTTTTTAAAACCTCACTCATGTGTTTGGAACTCAAATCATTTCCCACAAACAAAATTTCTACTTTTCCATCCCCCTTCAAGGCTTCTATAGCCGCTCTAGCCCCCAAATAAGACCCCCCAATTCCAATAACTAACAAAATTTCTGAATCATTTCTGATTTTTTCGGCCGCCAACTTTATCCTTTCAAATTCCTGTTTGTCATAATTAATTGGCAAGTCCACCCAACCCAAAAAATCACTTCCCTCACCTGTTTTTTCATGAATTTTTTTATGGGCTTCTTTCACTTTTTCTCCCCAAATTGTTACTTCTTCATTTCCAATAAAACTTTTTATCTTACTATCATCAAGTATTTTTTGCATATGCCCTCATTTTATCAAAAAAATAGCCGGCAATTTAGTTGAGTCTTACTCAAATCTAAACCTCCCGGCCATCATTTATCTAAAAATTTCTTCTATCGTGTAGCTCCAAACCATGGTATTTAACCAATTATCTAAATCTTCCACTTGCTGCCTTATAGCCCAGCCATAAACGCACAACTGGTAAGAATTTTTTCTCGTGTAATCAGTGATATCAGTATCGGCGATAATTAGTAAATCTCGCGGGAAACAAACCTCATTGTTGATTTGTTTCGTCAGATTTTCGCCCATATAAGTGTTTTCATCAAAGGGAACAAAAAACAGAAGAACCTTTTCCCCGTCATCAACTATTTTGAAACGGAAAGTTTCTTTATCTCTGCCATCTTGTTTCCCAAAGAAACTTCCTTTGTAAGTCCTGATCTCATTCTCAAATCGATATTGCAATTCGTCAAAATTACAATACGGATCCAAAATCATCTTCATTTGCTTCTGGTCAAGATACCCCATTGCTCTCACCTCCTTTCCCAAGCTTTTTTGGAAAAGTAAAAAGAAATTTATTTTAAAAGTTCAAATTCAAATTACCGTCGAATTATAACATTTTTTTAATCTTTCTTCGCTAAAATCAACTCATTATTAATTAAAAAAACCATGGGACACACCATCCAAAAAACTTTTACAAAAACAGAACGAACCTATAAAGACGGATAATTAGGCCTAATTGCAGTTACATCTGTAATAAAGTCAACAATTTGAATATCATCAATGCCGGCCAAAATATGGACTTTCCGATTCCCATTACTACTGCACCAAAAGTTGCTGCCCCTTTTAGGAAATAAAACAGCGCCCCTATAACACCCAATCCATAAATTGCTCCGCCGCTTCCTCCGTGTCCACCGTGGCAATTACATTTTTTTGAATGTATTTCACAACACTCATTTTTTTTATTTTCATCTTTCATAAATTCATTATATCCCATTTTTTTGCCAATAAAAAACCCGAAAAGTCGATTTCTCGCCCCTTCGGGTAATTTTTTAAACAGTTGTTTCTAAATCGTGAACTCGATCAGGATTTTCGAGAGCAATTCTCGTATACCAATCAGCCACTGCCTTTCTGTCTATTCCCCACACAAAAACCAATAATTCAGCATCCTCAAAAGACACTCCATCACTGATGGAAACAAAATCTGAAACACAGTGAAAAGAACAAACCGGACATCCAAAACATTTGTTAATATATTTCATCAACTTTGGCGAATTCTGAATCTCCTTTTTTTTATAGTTGAAAGATTTCAGTTCAATCGCCATTGGAACTTCATCTTCCTTCTCCATCCGAAGAATATAAGAACACAATTCTCCTTCAACCACTTGCATTTCATTAGTCGTCTGTCCCACAATTCCCCACGAACAATTCTTACTACCAAATCCCTCTAAGATGCCATCGAAAAATTCCTGAATCTCCATGTTTTTCTCTCCTTTATTTTATTTTCAACGTCCGATGAGATTATACCACCGTTATTTGATCAAAATAAATCTTTTTACTTTTTTTCCTTCCCACTCTACTGTTTCATTCCACATTTTTGCCGGTCTCACCCAAACTACTCCCTCTCCATTTTTATAAATTACCATCTCCTCAAGTGTTTCACTATGAACTGCCATTCCCAAAACTTCATATTCCCCACCCTTGTAATGTTTCCATTTTCCCAATTTTATCTTCATGACCAAATCATATCAAAAAAAAAGACCGGTTTGCTTTTTACTGCACACCGGTCTTTAAGACCAAAACCTTTAAAAAATTACCAGCTCGATCCCGCGCCACCACCACTACTAAAACCACCGCCACCACCAAAGCTGCTGAAATTATTGAAACTGTCATTGTTACTTCTGGAGCTTTCCTCCCTCTGATGGCGAACGTATTCTTCATGTCTGGCAATTTCCTCGCGAGTATTTTGAGCCGAGTCATAATGAGACATAGAACTTATCAGCAAAGAATAGATAAGCCACCAAGAAATGTTTGATCCACCCAACATTGAGTTGGCCGAATTGAATGACTCTCGAGAACTTTCCAACTTCTGTCTTACCTCATCGGGAATATCTCTTTCACTTTCGGCTTTACTCAACAAATCCTCCATTCTTTTCATCAATTCCGGACCTTTTTGGTAGGCTTCTTCAACACCTCTTTGCATCGAGTTTATCTCATTCAACCTGTTCTCCATTGGTATCAGTCGATCCCCTACAAAGTTGTTGAGAATCACTCTTGCTCGTTCCAACGTAGTTCTACTCATATTTTGTTTGACCTTTATCAGCTCTTCCGGCAAAAAATCAACCCTAGAGGCAAGCGATAATTGATATTCTGCATTTTTCCAATCCTCATTGGGATATTTTGCCTTAACTTCTTTCAAAGCTGTCTCAGTCTCTTCTGTCGCAGATTTCAATTTTTCAATCCGTCGTTGACAGTTTTCCAGATCATCGATCAATGAGGCCAAATCAGTCAAATTTCTTTGAGCTGGTTTCAAAGTCTCATCGGCAAACTTCTCCAATTTGTTTTGGATTTCATCCAACTTACTTTGCTGTTGAACTGTTTCAATAGTTTGCAAATCGCTGTCCAGAATCGATGGGTCTTGGATTTCTCTCAATAGTCCCTCCAACCCCCATTTTTTCAAACCACCTTTGGTTTTGTTTAACAAAGTGGAATATTTTTCAATTCCTTTTCTACACTTTCTAAAATCCGACTCAATCAGTAACTTCTTAACACGTTGGTTTTGAAGCCACACTCCTATCCACACCAACAGGCCCAATAACAGTATTCCTCCTCCAATTATTATCACTATGGTCCAATTTATTGGTTTAGAAACCTGTTCAGTCTGGTCGTTTGATTTAGAGATTCGACCAATTTGATTGTTTGGTCGAGATGTTGCTACAGTTGTAGGGTTGAGATGTTCGATTAAAGCTTCAACTCCTCGAACAATTCCCGATCCATAGTTGCCGGCCTTGAAATCTGGCTTGATGTCTTCCAAAATTCGCTCCGCCGCCGCTTCGTTGCTGGCACTATAAATGCCACTGGCAAAACGGATGTAAGCATGGCGTTCCTTTGATGAGACCAAGAATACAATTCCATTGTTTTTGTCCTTCTTGCCCACACCCCAAAAATCACCAATGCCAATTGCATATTCTTCTGCGGTTTGTCCGCCAAAAGACTCAACTGTTACTACAGCAATTTCGATACTTGTTTCCTGTTCCAATTTGCTGATGTCAGTCGTTAGTTGATCGATTTCTGATTGACTCATCAGCCCTTCTTCTCCTTCATAGTCATTGACCCATCCCTTGTATTCGGGATAATCAACTGCTGCTGCGCTAGTCCAAGGAACCAATACCATCAAAAGTACCAACACTACTGCTGTCCAAAACCTACCCATCTTTCTATTCCTCCTTTTTATTCTTTTTACCGCCAGTTATTTGATCTCAAAAATTCTTCACTTTTCTGTCGTTTCGTCTCTTGTTGATTACACTAACGATCACCGCCACACCAATGAAAAGAATTAGAAAAATTACTCCAAACACATACCACTGGTAATACAATTCTGGATCAAACCCAAACCAAAAATACCACTTCATGACCAAATCGTCTCACTTTCTTTCTTTTTTACTTTCAAGCGAAAGCTGGCAAAAGATTTCTATCCTCTCCCAGCCTTCGCCTGAATAATTTTAAGGTTCTAACCGAAAAATGTTTGAATTGCTTTAAATTCAAAAATCTTCGATTTATAGGCAGAATTATACCATGAAATCCGTCAATAATCAATATTATAGGATCAAACTAAACCTTGTTGTTTTCGTCCTGAGTACATCGAAGGACTCATCAGTATAAATACAAATTTATAGAACAACATACCACTCAAGCCAAAAAAACCAAATCGAAAAATCGATTCAATTTCTCGGCTTGAGTGATATAAAACTTTTACAAAAAAGATCTCGTTGAGTGGACTTCGTGAGATCTTGTCTCTTTAGAAATTTCTTTGTTGGTTGACAAAAGATAACACCAAGTCTCTACTGCCTCTTGTTTTGAAGATAGACAATATTGATCTTTTTGTTTGAAAACCGGAGTAAGTTCTGGCACCAAAGTTTTGTAAGCATCAATTATTGCTTCAGATTCAGCCA
>Ga0265297_10001344_pt1 | contig 58673 bp, 72 predicted proteins | sample Munlanlwell13791_FD_192502 | JGI IMG/M metagenome (GOLD analysis project Ga0265297, IMG submission 192502) | Leachate microbial communities from a municipal landfill in Southern Ontario, Canada - Leachate well 137-91 | ecosystem: Engineered > Solid waste > Landfill > Unclassified | place... | reverse complement strand
TTCACGGTGTAGAATCTAATTGAACCGCACGCGTCACCCGTTGTAGTGTCTCCCCGCCAATTCCTTTAAGTTTCGGCCTTGCGGCTATACTTCCCAGGTAGCACACTCTTCGGCTTCCCTTCAGCACCGATGCCTCTCGAGGAGGAACCGATGTTTAGTGTGCAGTGTTTACTGCTAGGACTACACGGGTATCTAATCCGTTTTGCGCCCCTAGCCTTCATCCCTCACTGTCAGAACCGTCCTCGTGAGATGCCTTCGCTCTTGTTAGTCTGACTAAGATTAAAGTATTTTACCACTACCTCAATCATACTTCTCACGTCTTCCGGTCTCTAGCCTGATAGTACTTCTTGCTCGCCTGATACTTAAGATATCAGATTTCACAAGAAACTTATCAAACAAGCTACGGATATTTTAGACCCAATAAAAATGGCTGCGACTTGGACCGCGGGTATTACCGCGGCGGCTGGCACCCGTCTTACCCAGTCCTTATTCGCCAGATTTTTTACATCTGGCAAAAGTTTTTCATTGAAAAACACTCTGACTCACTCTGTCACACTTTCGTGTATTGCAGAAAATTCTTAACTGCTGCACCCCGTAGGGCTGGGAATAGTGTCTCAGATTCCCTCTCAGGGCTTCTCCGCTAAGAGCCCTTACGGATCATCGGCTTGGTGGGCTATTACTCCGCCAACAACCTAATCCGCCGCAGTCCCATCCTAAGGCACGAGTTTCAAATATAATTCATTCCAGAGAAAATATTTTATCAGGTATTAGCCTCAGTTTCCCGAGGGTATCCCTGACCTTAGGGCAGGTTAACTACGTGTTACTGAGCAGTTCGCTTTACCCCTATTTCTAAGGATAAGAACTTGCATGTCTAAACACAAGTCAGAGAGCCGCAGCCGCCAGCAGGATCAACTGGATTTAAACAATTTCATCGACGATAACGTCTTAATTGCGCAATTTTCTTTTGTAAGACAAGAAAATCACTTCACACAAACTCCTACTATTAGCTGTATTGTATCATTATTGAATTGGTTAGAATTACAACTAGATGATTGCTTTTACATACCTCATACCTTAAATTTAATGTTGAAATATCTTAAGGCACTCATCTTAGTTAATGAATTCAGAAAAACTGTATTTATAAATGTTTCTAGAAATTTTTTGTTAAATTTACGTCGAAGATTATTTATTCATCAATAAATTTTTTGTAATTTCCTTCATCATGGATTGCATTTGGGAATATTTTTGACCCATCATATATTTTATAAGAGTCATATTCTCCTAATTTTTTGACTAAATCAGAGATGTTTTTAGAATTAGGTCTTTGATTATCATCTTCATTTATTCCAATAGATCCATATCTTCCTTCTTCATCTTTATACAAAAATACCATGTGGCTGGATTTTCCTTTTTTTCTGTTAAGTATTAAAAAATAAGGAGGGAATCCGTCATCGTATAACAGAGAAGCAGCAGCAATTGCTCCATCATCACAATCTCCTAATTTTTGGAGATTTGTCTGCTTAAACGAAGCCCAATAGTCTTCTTCGCCATAAAGAATATTATCCATATCTGTAACATTATAATGTAGCATTTTTGTGCAATAGAGTTCTGCACCTCGGATATCTTTTACTTCTTTTATTACTTCATTACAGTCTTTGTAAAATAAACTTTCTAACTTATTGATTCTTTCTTCATCTGTTTCACAAGAGATGAAAATTTTTACACTTTTAACTTTATTTGGATTTATTTGTTTAAATCCCTGAGAATTGGCTATATTAATATTGCTAAGAGTAAATGCTAAGAGCGGGATAAATAATAAACTTTTTTTCATATTAATTCCTGTTCTCTTCAATTTTTCTTTCAATAAACTCGAGCTGTTCTTCACATCTTTTTATTCCGAGTTCAAAAATTTCAATTTCTTTTTTTATTGCCTCCGCCTCTTTTTTATGATATTCAATGTATTTTTTATGATGCTCTTCAATCTGCTGTTCATGAAATTTTATTTTTTCTTCCTGGTCTTTCTTTTCCTCAAAATTAAAAGTTTCCCGTATTTTATTTTTATGTCCTTCTATCGAATTTTCATGAAATTTTATCCAATCCTCATTATATTTTATTTCTTTTTCATTTCCCTCAAGCAATTTTTTTATCTCTTCAAGCTGCTCAACATAATCATTTTTTCTTCTTCCCTGTTTTTCTTTTTCCTCTTCCAGATATTTTAATCTGTTTGATTTGTCTTTTTCATCAGAGATAATTTTATTTTCTTCCATTTGTGTTTCCTTCTAATATATGAGACAAACTTTCCACGAGATTTTTTTTATACATGAATGCTGCCCCATTGTCCCAAGCTTCCTGCTTATGATTTTCTATGCTTGTTAATATTGTAAGTATTGTTTTCTTATTTACAGCTTCCCTGACAATATCGATTCCTCCCTGTGGGGATTTTTCTCCAAGATGATAATCTGTAATAACTACCCTGTAATTTCCATTTTTTATTTTTTCTATTGCATCATCCCTGTCTGAAGAACAATCCACTTCATATTTTGTTAACATGGGTTTTTCCAATCCATAAACTTCTTCAAACCTGTCATCTACAAGCAATACTCTATGATTTTCCATACACTTTTTATGAAATTTTTATTTTTAAACTTTTCCTTTTTGTAACTACTACACATTGACAACAAACCAATTAAAACTCTCTGGTATTTTATACTTTATGCCTCTTTCACAATATGCAAAAAAAAGAAATCTAAAATCTTCCAAAGAACCTCCAGCAAAAATTTCAAAAATTAAAAATAAAAAGCTTATTTTTGTCATCCACGAGCATCGTGCCAGTCATTTGCACTGGGACTTAAGACTTGAGATGAACGGAGTTTTAAAATCATGGGCAATTCCAAAACAGCCTCCTAAGACAAAAAAAGAAAAAAGACTTGCAATAAAGGTTGAAGACCATCCATTGGATTACGCAAAATTTCAGGGCATAATTCCTGAAGGAAATTATGGTGCAGGAAAAGTAAAAATCTGGGACAAAGGGATTTATGAATTAAAAGAACAAACTCCAAAAAAAATTGAAATAGCTTTTCATGGAAAGAAACTGAAAGGAGATTATGTTCTTGTAAAAACAAATTATGGCAATAAGCCAGAAAAGAGTTGGTTATTTTTTAAACTATAATTTTTCACAAAATTTCCTTGAATGCCATGAAAAATTATATTTCCTCTTCACTCATCCAGTCTTCAAGCTTTGGCATGTTCTTTTCATCCAGCCCTTTTTTCTCAGAATATCCTTTTGCCAGAAGATAAAATATTAATCCGAGACTTTTTGCACTTTTGTTATTTCCGATTATTATTCTGTCAGCACCTTTCGAGAAGTTGTTTGTGTCACAAATCATCAAAACTTTTTTGTTGACTTTTATAGTATCTTCAAGTGCGTTCTTATCAAGCCACGAATCACAGATTATTGTAAGTTCATTCTCAAAGAAGTCGGGAAGAGTTGTATTGGTTAGTACTCCGGCAGGATATTTTTTTGTGAAAGTTTTTATTCCTGTTACTTCAGAGAACATTTTTGCTGCCTTCCATCCGGCCTGTCTTTTGCATACGACAATAATATCTTTTGCATCAAATTCTGCAAGATATTCAACTGCCTCTTTCAACTTTTCATCAATAATATCTGTATTGAATATTGCCAGCCCGTCTGCTCTTCTTCTGTAAACAAAAATCCTCATATTAGGGGTTACAACCTTTGTTCCAAGATAAATTCCTGCCTTTACATAATCATCCAGCGGAAGCAATGGAGCTTCTTTCTTCTTTTCCCTAACTTGCTCTTTAAGCTCTTCGGTTTTTGTGCTTTCAAGTTTTTCCCTTAATTTTTCCGCTTTTGCCAGAAGCGCTTTTTTCTTTTTTTCAATATCTGTTTCAGTAGACTCTTTTTCTGCTTCTTTTATTTCCTCTTTTGTAAGTTCTTCTTTTTCTTTCTTTTTTGTTTTGCTTTTTTTCTCCTTTTTTCCGGCAACTGCTTCTTCAACATCTTCTATGATTTCTTTTACCACTTCTCCTGCTTTTTCCACTCCTTCTTCTATTTTTTCTATAATTCCTTCTTGTTTTTTCTTTGGCATAGAAATCATGAGAAAAATTACTTTTTAAATTTAGTGTTTATTATGTTTGCATAAAATATAGTCCTAAATTTTGTGCAACTAACTGTCTAAACTGTGCAAGGCTCATTTAATGATAAAACTAACCATCCCTGTAAGTATATTTGCAATTAATGAAATAATAAATGCCTTTTTCCAGTTAACTTTAAATAAAAACATTATAAAAATAAGTTCTATTACCATTGTAAAAAATTCAATAATCCAGAATAAACCAAAAGTGCTATAAAATAAATTTGCAAGTGGCCAGGTAAACAAGTTAATAAGAACAGCATATAAAAATAACCAGCCAACTTGCTCCCGCATAATTATAATATAAACAATAAATTCTATAATTATTGTAATAACCAGCATGGTAAACAAATTAAAAAGATATTCATATAACATTTTTTCTCTTGAATATTATAAAAAGAATTATTAATAATGTAAGTATCGGTATTATGATATAATAATAAATCAATTGATTCTTTATTGTATTTCTTTGGTCTGGTTGATATTTAATCTGATTTAAATCAATACTGTAAAAATTATCTATTTCTTTAATTATGCTTGCATCAGAAACTGCCTTATATACTTGGATATCTTTTATTACTTCTTTAGCATTTATTGAACTAAGATATTCTGCTGATTTTTCATCAAAATAAGTATCATTAGTATCTGTATAATAACTCTCATTTCTAATCTTTTCAAGCTCATTGTTAATATCCTCTATGCTCTCAAATTTTGATTTTGGAAGAGCATAAACACTTACCCTGCAGAATTTATAATAATCTTCTATTTTCCCGTCTTCTTTTATTAATTTAAATTCATTTACACCAATACCTAACTTACAACTACTCAAAAAAATATAATCTGGGAAATCATTTATATTTGTAATTTTATTAGTTATTGTTATCGGATGAGTTCCAGGGGTTATCATATCCGCGCTTAATATGGGAATTATCAATATCAGAACTATTATCACTCCCAATCTTCTCTTCATATTAGATTTAATAAACTCTTCTTTTTAAATACTACTTTAACTTCAACAATTTTTAAACTAATTTCACTTTCATTTCTATCTCAATAAGTCTCTTAATTTTTGATTCCCTTTCCTTTCCGTCAATTCCGCATTTGAAGAAATCTGCTCCAAATCCAAAAGCCAGGTCTGCAAGAATATTTTCCTCAGTTTCCCCGCTTCTGTGAGAAAAAATAATTTTTATCCTGTTCTTTTTTGCAATTTCACAAACTTCATTTACCTCAATTAAAGAACCAATCTGATTTGGCTTGACAATTATTGCATTTATGCTTTTTTTTTCTACAGCCTTTTTCAGTCTTTTTGGACTTGTTACTGTCAAATCATCCCCGACTATTAAGCTGCCCGGAAAACTTTTCAATAATTCAGCAAAGCTTTCAAAATCTTCTTCTTCAAACGGATCTTCAATATAAAATAATTTAAAATTTTTTATGAGATTTTTAATGTATTCTATCTGTTCTTCTTTTGTTCTGTCAAGTTTTGGATTTTCATAATGATACTTTTTTCTCTTATAAAAAGAAGATGCTGCAACATCCACTCCGGTATTCATTCCTGAATTTTCCATTACCTCAAACACTTCCTTCTCATTCAGACTGGTTTGCCAGGCATTTTCATCATTTTTCTTCCCTTCAAATTTTTCATCTTTAGATTTTAATTCGTGTTCAAAATCTTTTTTCAGTGATTTCATTTTCTCAAGCTGCTCTCTTATTTTTTCCCTCTTCGGTATTAACAAGAACTCCTGAAAGTCAGGTTTCCGTCCTTCTGTATTTGAATGCTTCCCCCCTCCTATTGCATTTCCAACCAGTCTTGGGAACCTGTTTGCATTTTTATTGATGAATTGCCATATTTCCTTCTTAGCTTCTTTTGCCATCCCTTTTAGAATGCATGATTCAAAAGCAAAAAGGCTGTTTGCTCCTATATGCCCTTTTATTATATCTTCAGCTTTTTTTAAGTCATCAAATTTTTCAAATTTTTCATCTGAAAAATATTCTGAGAATTCCTTAATTCTCCTGATATCATCATCAATGTTCTTTTTATAGGGTTTAACTTCATACTTCCCGGTTGATTTTCCCGAAGGAGATGAAGCAGAAAAATCCCCAACATTCGTTTTAATTGCTACAAGAATTGTTTCCTCTTTTCTTGAATCAAGAATACTTTCAGCAGATACCTCTTTAATGTGCATGAAAATAAAAATTATCAAATCTATAAAAATCTTTAGTCTTCACCAAAACCTTCTTCCTCGCTTTCCTCTTCCATTTCATCTTCAGGAATAGCGAGTTCCATTATTTCCCCTTCTTTTGCAATCTCTTCCTCTTCTGCAATCTCTTTTTCTTCCACCTGATTATCGTTTAATGTTTTCTCCTGTGTTTTTGTCTTCTTAAGCTCTTTTTCTTTCTTTTCAGGGAAAGGCCTTTTAACACTTATGGGAAGAATTCCTGATTCAAATTCAATTTCTGCAATTTTTAATGAATCATACTTTACTTTTTCCAGGTCTTCTTTTTCTATTTTTATTAATAAAGGAGCATTCATTGCTATCTGCAACGCCCTTGCTCCGAGAATTCTTGCAGTTTCATATCTTGTGAATTGTTCTCCTGTTTTCATTTTTTCTTTTGTATTTTTGGGGATAACACCTTAAAATTTTTTTCTGCAAGTTCTATAATTTTATTGAATTCATCTATACTTAATTCTTTCGAATCCCCTTTTTGCAGTGCATGGATTTCTCCGTCTTCAGATATTGCAATTGTAACTCTTACTTCACTTGCATCTTCCTCTTCTCTGTTAGGGTCAATAATTAATTCTTCTCCTACCTTATATACTGTGCATGATAAAATTGAATATTTTAATGGAAGTTTTTCCTCTGTCCACTCACCAAACATGGTTCTTCCTGTCTCTTCATTATATTTTGGAATTTTTGAATCCTTTAATGCAGCAACTGCCGCAATTCCTGCAGCATCCAGAAGATTTCCGTCATCATTTATTGTATATATATCAATGAATGCTGTCCACACTTTTTCTCCTTCTTTTATGCATAATTTTTTGAAATCAATCATCTTGCTTTCCCTTATTCCCCTGTCAATTATTCTTGCTAATTCTATTGATTCTATTCGCGGAGGACCTGATTCAAACCTGTCAGAGCTCATAGGTGTTAACTCTGCACTTACTGTCATGTTTCCCTCATCCTGTGAATCCGGATAGGGTTCACCAATATCCATTTTGACTCCGACAATTACTTCTGTATCCCCGATTTTCACTCTTGCGCTTCCCTCTGCCTTTTTTGATATTCCTGTCTCAATTATTATGTCCCTGAATTCTTCAAGTTTTCTCTCATCAAATCTTTTTCCTTCTTTCAGGAATTCCTTAATTCTGTTTTTTGTCAAATTTGAAGTTTCCATTTTAATTTCTTTTCTCCTCTATGCTTTCTTTTAATGCTCTTTTCTGAGCTTCATATATTTTTTTGTTTGCTTTTCTTGCAAGTTCAATTGCTTCTTTTAGCTGTTTTCCTGAAATTTTTCCGTCTAATTGAATGTGTGTTATTTTTTCGCTGTTAGAAGTCAGGCTTATTGGAATATCTGTTGCACCTTCTCCTTCTTCCCAGTCTTCCTCTTCCTTTATTAAATCAACAACCAATTGCTTATCCAGTTTTCCTATTGATACGCTGCTGACCAGGTCTTTCATAGGTATTCCCGCATGTGCAAGTGCAAGAGCTGCCGCATTTATTCCTGCACATCTTGTTGATGCATTTGCCTGAAGAATGTTTATATGAACATCAACTACAGTATTTGGAAAATTTTCAATCATTACCACAGGTTCCAAAGCCCACTGGGTAATTTTGCTTATTTCCTGGCTTCTTCTGCTTGGACCCGGACGTATTCTGTCTGTAACAGAAAAACTCATCATATTGTAATTGCATCTTAACACCCCTTTTTCAGGATTTTGCTGATGCTGCGGATGCATCTCCTTTGGACCATAAACTGCAGCAATTGCTATTGTATCTCCGAAGGCAAACATTGCACTTCCATCTGCATTTGGAATTATTCCAACCTCTGCTTTTATCTCACGTGTTTCATCAGTTTTTCGTCCATCAGGTCTTTTAAATTCTTTAGTTGCCATTTTTCTTTTCTCCTTTTTCCTTATCAAACCATTCCTTTATTTTGTCTGTAAGCCCGTTCATAAATGAATTTTCTGCAATGTACATTATTGCTTTTTTTGCCAGAAGCTCATCTTCTATTTTATCTCCTTTAATCCATATAAGCCCGTTCTGTCCAACAGTTATGTTGCAGTTTGATTCCTGTTTTATGATTGTAACCATGCTTCCCTCTTTGCCAATAACTCTTGGTACTTTTTTTGAATTTATTTTTATTATCATTCCTTCTTCTAGCCTGCCAAGTCCTTTTGACTTTAATGTGAGGTCTATCCCTTTTCTTTTTACTGAATAAACTTTTGCAACAACCATATCCCCAATATCCATTATTTCCGCAAGGTCATTTTTGTTTATATACCTTGGAACTTCAGCAACTGAAAGAAATGCTCCCACAGATGAGCCAATATCAATAATCCATCCGTTAAATGTAAGATTCTCTACTCTCCCGATTATTATGTTTCCTCTTCTTGGCTCATAAACTCCGGAGAGAGGAATAACTTTCACAAGATTGTTTATTTCCTCTGCCAGTCCGAATATGTTTGAGCATACATCTTTTCCTCTTTTTTCTGTCCCTTCTCCTGGAAGATATTCATCTCCGGATACAATAATTTCTCCAGGGATAACAACATGCCTTTCTTCTTTATTCATTTTTTTCTTTAATTTCCTCTGTTATTGCGCTTCCATGTGTTATGGAATTTAGTTTATCATAAAAGTCAGGAACAATGCCTGCAGGAATCTTTATAACGACTTCCAAATCCCCGTTGGAAAGCCAGTTTTCTTTTTCCTTGTATTCGTTTATTATTCCATAAGCTCTTCCTGTACTTACTGCGGGAATGTTTATTTTTATTCTTTTTGTTTCTATCTTAATTGGAAGAACAGTGCTTATTGTGCCGATAATCTCATTAATTTGCTTTTCAATAGGGACATTTTTTATGTTTACATGAGAACTTTCTATCGCACTTTTTATTCTTTCAGGTGTGTGAGGGTTTCCTGTTCTTGGGTCTATTGCATTTCTTGAAAGGAAATCAACTATCTGCTTGAATTTTTTTTCCTGTTCAGCATCCCTGTATTCCTGTGTTGTAAGTATTTCCCCTTCTTTTATAATCCTTCCTGCAATTTCATAAACATCATCTGTTCCAAAGCTTTCTTTTAAGTCATCTTCTGAAGCTTTCATACCTTTTTTTGAATCTGAGAATATTCTGTCTATTTCAAGAAAATCCTGCGAAGATGATTCCCCTTTCTTGTACTTTAATGCCTTTTCCAAATCAACCATAATCTCAAAATGATTTCCTGCTTTTTTAATACGTGCTGTTGTTTGTGTCATTATATTTCCTCTATTTCCTTTCCTTCTTTCCTTTCAATTTTTTTATTATCTTTCTTTATGTAAATAAGCTCAAATCTCTTTATATTAAAGTTTTCTTTTTGTGTCTCTTCAAATATCTTGATGGCTATCTTAACTCCCTGCTTTATTGTAAGGTCTTTTTTGTATTCTTCCCTTAATCTTTCCTTTATTTTTGAATCATTTTCTCCTATGGCATTGGCATAATATGAAAAATACTGTCCTGTAACATCACTTGTATATAATTCAGCATTTTTTCCGCTGATGCCTGCAATCATTATTGAAACTCCAAAAGGTCTTGCTCCACCATACTGGGTGAATTGCTGCTTCATATTTGCTATTTCTTTTATAATTAATTCAGGCTCTATTTCAGAATCATAAGTTATCCTGTTCTGCTGTGCGACCACTTGTGCCCTTTCAATAAGAACTCTTGCATCTGAAATTATTCCTGCCACACTGGCAATGATATTTCCGTCAATCTCATAAATCTTATTTGCTGATTTTGGTATTATTAGTTTATCGTCTACTCTTCTGTCAGCTATTATGAAAACCCCGTCTGAACATGACATTCCTATGCTTGAGCTTCCCAGCCTGACAACTTTTTCTGCATATTCTACCTGAAGCAGGTGTCCTTCGGGGGAGAACATAGTTGCAGCTCTGTCATATCCCATCGCCTGATGTTGCATATCTATTGGCATTTCCATATTCTATATTTTGTCAGAAGTTTATAATAAACTTAATTTACTTCTTTTGTCCTTTCCAAATCTTACAGGAACTAATGGTTTTTAAGGTTTTCTATAACTCTGGCTTTGCACGAATTTAATACCCAATTCCGTGCGATATAAGCCTTCTCTGGAAATTAATCTCTTCTCATAACTAAATAAGTGGTTCTGTTTTTCGGGATATTTGGCCAATCAGTGATAATCTGACCATGAAAACCATTTCTAGTAAAAATTCTTGCTGTTTCTTTTAATTCCTGTTCACTTTTGGGATAAAATTGTATTACTAACTGATTTCCCTTATTTAAAACAGAATAAATTCCTTGAACAACTTTTTGAATTTCTTGTTTATCTTTTATCCACTGAAAAGCAGAAACCGAAACAACTCCATCAAATTTGCGTCCTGCAAAAATTTCCCCAATATTTCTCATATCTCCCAAATAAGATTCAAATCTTTTTTCCCTTGCTTTTTTTATCATCTTCGGGATTAAATCCATGCAGGTTACATTATATCCTTCAGAACGATAAACCTCTGCAGTATATCCCGGACCAGACCCAATATCCAATATTGAGCTTCCAGTTTCCAATTCTAAAAGTTCCAAAACTCTATATGCTATTTTTTCCTGAGCTCTTCTCATTCCTCCAGAACGGGCATATCTTTCAACTTCCTCATCACTATAATAAAAATAAGGGTTTCCTAAATATTCTTCTGGTCTGTCATTTTTTACAATCCATCCTTTGTCTTTTTTGGATTTTCCTTTTCTTGTTTGGTCTCTATTTTTTCCTTTTCCCATTCCCCAATAAATAGCTTTCTATGTTTTTATCTCTTATTAATAATTTATTTATTAATTTTTAATTTTATCTATCAATTTGAAATAATTTCTATCCACTTAATACATCCATCAGGATTTTCATATTTTAATCCAAAAATAAAAATCTGTAAAAGTGCTTTTTAATGAATAGAATCTATCAGTCTGCCAAATCCAAAATGGGTTTATTTCCTTAGCCCCTTTAATGTTCCGCTAATTTTTTCCACGGTTATTTTCTCTTTAAACACACAAAGTGATGCTCTTACCAAATCAACTGCTTCTCTGTTTATTGAAATTATCGCAGAGTCCTTATCATTTTTAATCCACCCCAATCCTGTTTTGGACATTCCCAGAACTCCGGAAAATTCCAGAATTGCTTTTTCAATATTTTCCTTAAGATTTTTTCCTTTTACAAGAAGATATCTCTTGTTTTCTTTCATGCTGGGCTTTAATGATTTAAGTTTCTTCATAGCAATACCAATGCAAAAGAATTTTTAAAGTCTTTTCTTCTCTTAATTATGAAAAAGAGAAATAACAATGGAAATTTACACTGTTGGAGGCTTTAATGAAGTAGGAAAAAATATGACTGTAGTTGATCTGGGAGAAGATGCAATTCTGTTTGACTGCGGTTTGTATCTCCCGGCTGTTGTTGAACTTCAGGAAGAAGAAGATAAAACATATACTGAAAAAAGATTAAGGAATATTGGGGCATTGCCCGAGGATTTGATACTTGACAAATTAGGACTGAGAAACAAGATACGTGCTGTTCTTGTTGGCCATGCTCATCTGGACCATATCGGGGCTCTTCCCTATCTTGCTTACAGATACAAGGCACCAATTGTAGGAACACCTTTTACGACTGCGGTTCTAAAAAAAATTATTGAAGATGAAAAAGCAAATGTTCCAAACCAGATAATTTCTGTCCATCCGAATTCTTCCTATACCATAAAAGGAAAAAACAGGACTTATACTGCAGAATTCCTGAATATAACCCACTCAACATTGCAGACAAGCATGATTGCCCTGCATACTCCCGAAGGAGTTGTTCTCTATGCAAATGATTTCAAGCTGGATAACTCTCCGGTTATGGGACTGCCTCCTAATTATGATGCTCTCAAAAGACTTTCAAAAGAGGGAGTCAAGGTATTAATTGTGGATTCTCTTTATTCAGGTTCTGAAAGAAAAACTCCGAGCGAAAAAGTTGCAAGAACGCTTTTGGAAGAGGTTCTATTAACAACCCAGAATGATAATTCTGCAATTTTTGTGGCAACTTTTTCTTCGCATATTGCAAGATTAAAAAGCATAGTCGACTTTGGAAAAAAGCTTGACAGAAAAATATATTTTGTTGGAAGAAGCCTCAAAAAATATGTCTCCTCTGCAATTGATGTTAATATGTGCCCTTTCCAAAAGGACATTTATCTTGCCAGTTACAAAAAACAGGTTGAATCAGCATTCAAGAAGATAAACAGGGAAAGAACAAAATCTCTGGTTGTATGCACAGGGCATCAGGGAGAGCCCGGAAGTGTAATGGACAGATTATCAAGAAACCAGATTCCTTTTGAATTTAAGACAGGGGATAACATTGTTTTTTCATCAAAGACAATTCCTGCTCCTGTAAATATTGCGCAGAGAGAAAATCTGGACAAAAGACTAAAAAGATTTGGAGTAAGAATTTTTGATAACGTTCATGTTTCAGGCCATGCAGGAAGGGAGGATTTGAGAGATTTGCTTTCTATGATAAACCCGGAAAACATTATTCCTGCTCATGGAACTCTCCAGCAGCTGACCCCGATGGTTGAACTTGCAAGGGAGCTTGGATATAAACCAGGAAAGGAAGTCCATCTTATTCAGGATGGTCAGAAGTTAAAATTATAATTTTATATGGTAGACCAGGATATTTTTGGAGCATTGAAATGTGCAGTTGCCAGAGGGCAATCTCTTCAGCAGGCAATGCTTAGTCTTTATAATGCAGGTTACGGCAAGCAGGATATTGAAGAGGCAGCACGTGCTTTGCAGTCAGAGCCATCTTCCTATTCTTTCCAGCCGCAAAAACAACAGCCAATAACTTCTCAAAATCCGGTGCAGCAAACCGCTCAAAAACAATTACAACAGTCTCAAAAACCAATAACTTCCCAAAATCCAAATCAAATGCAGAAAACAGCAAATGTCCAGAAAGTTTCAGGCTATGATGAAAAAAAGAAATCAAAAAGAAGCAAATTTTTTATAATATCATTAATAGTCATCCTTGTTCTTCTTTTGGGGCTTCTTCTTGTAACTCTTCTTTTCAGAGACCAGATTTCAGAAATCCTTGCAGGCATATGATAATAAGATAAAAATATAAATTTCATTTCACTTAATTCTTGATGGAAATATACCAGCCCTCAGAAGATTCTTATTTTCTGACAGAAATACTCAAAAAGCAAATTCCCCTGCTTCTCCAGTCCGACAGCAATCTGACATTTCTTGAAATTGGAGCCGGAAGCGGAATTCATCTTGAAACTGCATACAATTCAGGAATAAAAAAAGAGAATATAATCTCCTGTGACATAAATCCATCTTCTGTAAGCCACTGCAATGCTCTTGGGTTTAAATGCATCCATTCTGATTTGTTTGAGAATATTAGCGGAAAATTTGACATAATAATTTTCAATCCCCCTTATCTTCCTGAACATAAATTTGACTCTGAAAATGACACTTCGGGAGGAAAAAAAGGAGATGAAATAATATTAAGGTTCCTGAAAAATGCAAGAAATTACCTGAATGAAACAGGAAGAATTTTTCTTCTTTTAAGCTCAAAAACACCTATGGAAAACATAAAAAAAGAATTTAAGAACTATCATGTTTCTTTGCTTGGAAATGAGCATCTGTTCTACGAAGAACTTTGTGTTTATGAACTAACACAATAATCTTTTTAAATATTAAATTTATGAACAAATTATGTTCAAATTAACAAAGGGAGAAGAAGAGAAACCAGAAGAACCTTTATTTAATATTTCTATCAATTTAAGAAATTGGCAGGGTCCTTTTAAAGATATCAATTATTTTCTAATTGTAGAAAAGACAGTATCTCAATTTTCTTTGTATCATGGAAAAGAGTCTCATGTCTGCAAAGATGGAAGAGTATCCTTAGGGCATATTGAAGGATTACATACGTTTGTAGGAGATATTGACTTCCCGGAAGCAGACCATTTGCACTATGGGCGTAATATTAGTGAGTTTGAATTCAGAAATAATAATTTATTCTTAACTAATATAGGCAAAAACCCTATATATACTATTGAAGGATTATATTCTACATTATCTAATAATAAAATAAATACAAAATTAAAAGCGTTGTCTGATGTTCTAAAATTATCAACACCTAGCCAGTATAAAACTTTTTCTGAATCAATTTCCACTAGAAAAGAAACCAGATTGAAATTACTTGAAAATATCTATCGTAAAAATATTTCTAACCAATAGTATTAATTGCTGTTTATCATTTTCTCAACTTGTCATCTATGATTAAAATGATAAATGTCATATTCAATCATAACTAAGTAGAATTTCAAATATATTCAAAATTGATTATTCTCTAATAATCTCTTCAAACACAGGCATTTCTTTCTGATAAAAAATTCCTGTCGGAATTTTTTCCCCTGTTTCTGTGTAATTAAATTCAAGGGCTTTTTTCATTGCATTTTCAAAATTGTTTTTATCATGGTTTTCATTTTCTAAATCATAGATGCTGTTTTTGTAATCTGTATTATGAAAAATAAGGCATGGCTGCAATATTTCAACAAAAGAAAATCCTCTGTGTTTTACAGATTCTTTCAGGACATATTCAATCTGTTTTAAATTTCCCCCATAAACTCTTGCGACAAAGCCGCATCCAGCAGCCAGCATTAGTGCTATTGGATTTAGTGCCTGTGTTTTAACTCCTTTTGGGGTTGTTTTATCTTTAAAACCAAGTTCTGTTGTGGGAGTCGGCTGTCCCACTGTTAATGCAAAAACCCTGTTGTTATGAACAGTGTAATTAATATTTGAATTGTATCTCGCCATGTGTATAAGATGCTCCATTCCCTCGGCATATGCATCTCCGTCTCCTGAAAATCCAAAAACATTCAAATCGGGCTTTGCAATTTTCATACCCAAACAAGTTGGGAGAACTCTTCCATGCAGCGTATTAATTCCTGGAAGATTTACATAATCAAATATTTTTGCATGGCATCCGATTCCGGAAACTATTGCAAAATCCTCTTTTTTCTTTCCTTTCCCAATTTCCTCTTCAACAATTTTTTTGAAAGCATTCAGAACAAAAAAATTGTAGCATCCAGGGCACCATGTCGGCTTTGTGTTTGTTGATAAATTTGTGTTTGTTGTCATTTTATTCTCCTTTCAATTTCTTCCTTTAATTCATCAGCAAGAAATGGTCTTCCATCATATCTGAGGATTTTATTTTTCTCTTCTATAAAAATCCCCGTTTTTTCAGCAATAACCTCTCCGAGCTGTCCTGTTGAATTATTTTCCGCAAGGATTATGTTCTTTCCTTCAATTTCTTTTTTTATGTCAGGAAAAGGCTCTATATAGAGAATCTGCAAAAACCCGCAATCCAGTTCATTTATTGCGTCTAGGATTGCTCCTTTTGTTGACCCCCACCCCACAACAATATTTTTGCTCTTTTCATTTCCATAAATCTTATACTGCAAAAATCTCTCTGCCTCTTTCTCAATTTCCTTTTTCTTTTTGATTCTTGATTCGGCATTCTTTTTTATTATCTCTGGATTTTCTGTTGCACTTCCTTCTTCATCTTTTTCATAACTATTGTATCTTGCGAGTTTTGTTATTTTTTCCGAAGATATTATCTCAGGTTTTTCATTTAATGTATAGAAACTTTCTGAGAGATGTTTGTCACTTAAAATTATGCATGGAATCTTGTATTTTTGTGAAAAATAAAAACAATGTGACGTTAACTTTTCGGCTTCTTCCGGATTGCCGGGAGCAACAATCAATCTCGGGAATTCTCCGTGTCCGCAGTTTCTTGCCATCTGTAAATCTCCCTGACCTGTATATGTTGCAACGCCTGTTCCAGGACCATGACGTGAGGCAAGATAAATAACCAGTGGAATCTCTGCCTGTCCTGCCATACTTATTGTCTCTGTCATTAAATCAAATCCTCCTCCGCTGCTTCCAATCATTGCCCTCATTCCTGCGATTGTGCTTCCTACTGCTGCATTAACAACAGATATTTCATTTTCAAGTTCCACAACCAGATAATTTCCATTTTGCTTTTGTGCAAGTTCTGTGAGAAGAGGTGTTGCAGGGGTCATTGGATAAGCATAATAAATTTCAATTCCTGATTTTATTGCTCCTTCTGCAACTCCCTGGCTTCCATTCATAAAATATTTTTCAGATTTATTATTTATTTTTGGAAGTTCAATTTCCTTTTTCCGGGATTCATATCCTTTTTTTGCCTCTTCCAGATTTTCTTCAAATCTTTTTCCGAGCTTTCTTAGTTCTTCTTCAAGCAAATCAAAATCCAGTCCAATTATCCTAAAAAGAGCTCCGGCAAAAAACATATTCTCATAGTTTCCGTTAAGAATTATCCCGTCTTTTTTCAGATTTTTTTTGTGTTTTTCAATAGTTTCATTATCAAGTGCAATAAGTATATCTATCTCTGAATCATTACTGCTTACCTGTTCATCTGAGAATGTCAGAATATTAAAATTATGCCCTCCCCTTATCAGTGACTGGTAATCTCTTGAATAAAATACATAAAATCCATTTTTTACAAGTGCCTTCCCTGTTATCTCAGAAAGAATATTTGGCCCCTGTCCTGCCTTTCCTCCGAATAAGATATTTATTTTCATTCTATACTCAATCATAATCAACTTTATATATTTCTATTTTTTCACGCAATTATAAATTTTTGTATATAAAAAGATGGTAAAATTTGCTCACATACATTTTGTAAAAAATGGATGGGCGAAAATTAAAAAAATAAGATGGTAAAATTTGCGCATATTTCTGATGTTCACCTTGGGGGATGGAAGCAGCAGCCAATGCAGGATTTAAATCTCCTTTCATTCAAAAAGGCAATCGATACATGCATTTCTGAACGGGTTGAATTTGTCCTTATTGCAGGAGATTTGTTTGATTCTGCCTATCCTCCGATAGAAATACTGAAAGAAGCATTTTCGGAATTCAAAAGACTAAAAGATTCAAAAATTCCATGTTTTATAGTTGCAGGAAGTCATGATTATTCTGTTTCGGGAAAAACTTTTTTGGATGTGCTTGAAAGAGCAGATTTCTGCAAGAATGTTGAAAACTGGGAAGAGTCAGAAGGGTCTATTATTTTAAATCCTGTTTTATATAAGGGAATTGCAATTTATGGTTACCCCGGAAAAAAATCAGGGCTGGAAATTCCTGATTTGAGAAAAATAAAACTGAATGATGCTCCGGGGATGTTTAAGATATTTATGTTTCATACGACTTTAGACAAAGCAAAAGGAACCCTCCCAATTGACGCGATAGAATCAGACTCGCTTCCAAAAGCAGATTATTATGCTTTAGGTCATCTGCATATAGATTTTCAGTATGAAAATTTTGTTTATCCCGGGCCAATATTTCCGAATAATTTTCAGGAGCTTGAAGACCTGGAATTCGGAAGTTTTTATATAGTTGATACAGGCTCTTCCCAATCCCTTAAAAAAATAGAACTAAAAATAAAAGATGTGGAAAAAATAGACATAACTGTAAATAATGCACTGACCGCAACAGAGAAAATTATCTCTGAAATTAACAAAAGAGAAATAGAAGACAAAATAGTTCTTTTGAGAATTCATGGGGAGCTGGAAAACGGAAAAAACTCTGATATAAAATTTCATCAGATAGAGGAAATTGTAAAGCAAAAAAAGGCATATTTTCTCTTAAGAAATGTCCATGACCTTAAGGTGAAGGAGGTTGAGCTTGGAATCGAGATTAAGGAATCCGAGAATATTGAAGAAGAGGTTATTAATTCATATTCTAATGAAAATCCTTCTAATTTTAATGAATTAATCCCTCAACTGATAAATTCACTTGGAATAGAAAAACAGGAAGATGAAAAAACAATTATTTTTGAGAATCGCTTAATTGAAAATGTAAAAAAAATTTTGAATATATAAAATGCTCCTGAAAAAAATAAAACTTACAAACATAAGAAGCTATAAGAATCTTGAAGTGGAATTTCCTACAGGTTCTACCCTTCTTTCAGGGGATATCGGAAGCGGAAAAACTTCTGTATTGCTTGCTATTGAATTTTCTTTGTTTGGGCTGCAGCCTGGTCAGAGGGGGAATTCTCTGCTGAGAAACGGGGAAGATGAAGGGGGGACAGTTCTTGAATTTGAAGTTGATGGAAAGGATATTGTTGTTGAAAGAAAGTTAAAGAGGGGAAAATCCATAAGCCAGGATTCCTGTTCGATAATCATTGACGGAGTGAAGAGAGAACTTTCTGTTACTGAACTGAAAAATGCAATACTTGAACTTCTCAACTATCCGGGCGAGTTTTCAAAAAAGCAGAACATCCTCTATAAATTCACAGTATATACCCCTCAGGAAGAAATGAAACAGATTATACTTCAGGATCCTGCAACCAGGATAAATACTCTGAGGCATGTTTTTGGAATAGATAAATACAAAAGAATCATTGAGAATACCTCTATTTTAACTTCCAAATTAAGGGAAGAAAAAAGAAAAAAAGAAGGAATTACAGAGTCTCTTGAACAGGACAAACTGGATTTGATAACAAAGGAGGAGGAATTGGAAGCAAAATATTACAATCTTAATGCAGTGGAAAAAGAACTTTTTCTTAAGACAGAAATCAGAAAAAAAATTCAGGAAGAGCAGGAACTTATAAAAAATAAAATTGATGAAAAAAGGAATTTTGAAAATGAAATAGAAAAGACGAGCCTGATGCTTTCAACAAAAAAAGAAACTCTTCTTTCCAACAACAGGCTTATAGGGCAGCTGGAAGAGCAGATAAGAGAGCTAAAGCAGCTTTCTTTTGAAGACAGCCTGATTCCTGAACTTGAACAAAACATATCAGAGAAAAAGAATCAAAAAGATATCCTTAATGAAAAAATATTTTCAATAAACTCCGAGACAAATATGCTGAATATGAAAACAGAGGAAAACATGAAAACAGAGCAGAAGATTTCCAATCTTGAAAAATGTCCTACCTGTCTTCAGGATGTTGATGCAGTTTACCGTGCGAATGTTCTTAATAACCTTCATACTGACTGCGGGAGAAACAGAATAAAAATAGAAGAGCTTCAGCAGTTAAAAAAGAGTCTGGCAGAAAACCTTTCAGTGATGAATTCAGAGATAATCTCCATGGAATCAAGATTGAGTGACTTAAAAATGCTAAAAGTAAAGCTCCAGAGCATAGATGAGAAACAATCCAGAAAAGAAGAAATTGAGAAAAACAATTCTTCCCTAGAAAAAGATATGGATCTTCTTTTTTCTCATGTGGAAAGCCTGAAAAAAACTGTTTCTGAGCTTGAGATTTTTGAATCAACATTTCAGCTAAAGCAGAAAGAATTTGAACAGGCAGTTAAAGAGGAAAGGCAGGCAGAAATAAAAGTTGCAGAATTAAAAAAAGAGATTGATGTTTTTTCAAAGTATATAGATGAATTAAGAGAAAAAATAACAAGAATAAAAAATGTAAAAAAACAGCTTGATTATCTCATTAGTCTTGAAAACTGGCTTACTAAGAACTTTATACCTCTTATTTCCTATATTGAGAAAAATGTGATGGTAAAGCTTAAAAAAGAATTCTCCGAATTGTTCAATGAATGGTTCTCAATGCTGGTTTCAGACAACTTTAATGTTCATCTGGATGATGACTTCACTCCAATAATCGAACAGCATGATTATGAACTTGATTATGCTTATATGTCAGGAGGAGAAAGAACAGCAGTTGCACTCGCATACAGGCTCTCCCTGAATCAGGTAATAAATTCTTTTCTTAGCAGGATAAAAACAAAAGATTTGGTTATTCTGGATGAGCCAACAGACGGATTCAGTGAGCAGCAACTGGATAAAATGAGAGATGTTCTCCAGCAGCTGAATGTTGCCCAGTTAATTCTTGTTTCTCATGAGCAAAAAATAGATGGTTTTGTTGAAAACATAATCCGCTTTAAAAAAGACCGCGGTGAAAGCAGAATGGATAATTAATATAAAAAATAAAAATAAATTTTTTTGACCGATAACTCTCAGAAATTAAGAATTAAAATCTTCTCTGTCTGTTAAAGCCGCCAGATGATCTGTTGTTATTGAAACTTCTTCTTTCCGGTCTTGGTCTGTCAGGGTCCATTGGTTTTGCTTCAGATACCTTAAGATTTCTTCCCTGGACTTCCTTGTCATTCATCTCAGAAACTGCTTTGTCTGAATCTTCCTTGTTAGCGAAAGTTACAAAGCCGAATCCTTTTGACCTTCCAGAAAATTTATCAGATATAACTGTAGCTTCAGTTATTTGCCCGAACTCTGAGAAAAGGTTCTTAAGCTCTTCCTGAGTAAAACTGAATGGCAAATTTCCCACATATACCTTAAATTCACTGTTTTCCATTTTATCCTCCGTAATTTATTTAAGTAGAAATCTTATAGATCTTATTGCTCCCCAATTGCTGATAATTTACCTGACATGAATTAGAAAAAAAAAGATATTATTTAAATTTTTGTATTTATCTTAAAAAAGCAGAAACAGCCCAAAGTCTTTAGAGGCAGAAACAGAAATACTTATAAACCCTATTTCATACACTTTCTTATAACTTCTGGGAAAGGTTAGAGTGTTTCTCTATAAATTAAAATGGATGAAGAATTAAAAAAATCAATCCTGAAAACAGGAACTACAATTCTGGGAATAGTTTGCAAAGACGGAGTTGTAATGGCTGCAGACAGGCAGTCCACCGGAGGAAATACTATTGTATTGGATAAAAATTCCAAAAAAGTTTATCCTATAAATGATTATCTTGTAATTTCCGGATGCGGTGTTGCTTCTGATGCACACAGAGTTCCAAAATTGCTTTCTGCAGAACTAAGGTTAAAGGAGCTTAGAAGCAAATCAAGACCTACTGTTAAACAGGCCGCAAGTTTGCTTTCAAATATTAATTATTCCGGAATAAGGCAGCCTTCAATGATTCCGCAGCAGGCAGGTTTTTTAATTGCCGGATTTAATGAAGACGGAACAACTGAACTATTTGATGTAATGCCTGACGGAGCAGCAATGAAAATAGAAGATTATGATGCAAGCATTGGTTCTGGAATGCCTTATGTCCTTGGATTGCTTGAAAGGCAATATAAAAAAGGAATGAGCATTGAAGAAGGAGTAGAGCTTGCAATTGAATCCATTAAATCATCGACACAGAGGGATGTCGGAAGTGGTTTTGGAATTGATGTTTTTACAATTACAAAAGAGGGAATAAAAAAGGTAAAATCTCAGAAGATACAACCAACTTTTGAAGACAGTGATTAAATTTAAATAAATTTAGAGAAAGGAAAAATGGATATCTTGAAGAACATAACAGAGGAGTTGCCATATATAACAGATGCAGGATTTGAAGGAGCAAATATAGTTCTATATACAGATAATGAGAAATTTTTTAAAGAGGGAGAATCGCAAATTAAGGAAATAGTCAATAAAATAAAAAAAAGAATTGAGCTTCGTGCTGACCAGAAGATTCTTTTGGATAAGGAAAAAGCTGAAAAGGAAATAAAACAGACTGTTCCAAAAGAAGCAGATATTACCAATATAATTTTTGATATCCAGAGAAGTGTTGTGATAATTGAAGCAAAAAAGCCCGGATTGGTCATAGGAAAACAGGGAAGCCTTCTTGATGAGATAAGAAAAAGGACATTATGGATTCCACAGGTTCAGAGAAGCCCTGCAATTAAATCACAGATTACAGAAAATATCCGGGAGGTTTTGTATGAGAATAATACTTACAGAAGAAAGTTTCTCAATAAAATCGGACAAAAGATTTATGCAGACTGGAATCCTGAAAAAGTTAATGAATGGATAAGGCTTACATTTTTGGGAGGTGCAAGACAGGTAGGAAGAAGCTGTATTTTGCTGCAGACTCCTATTTCAAAAATTCTTATTGACTGCGGAATTGATGTTGCATCTTCGGGAAGCGATAAGTTTCCTTCTTTTGACATCCCTGAATTTGATATCAATCATATTGATGCAGTTATAATCTCTCATGCTCATCTTGACCATGTTGGCTTGCTTCCTTATTTATACAAAATGGGATACAAGGGGCCTGTGTATATGACTCCTCCCACAAGGGATATTGCATCTCTTATTTCTCTTGATTTTATAGGGGTTGCTTACAAGCAGGCAGCACAGCCGCTTTTTTCTTCATCAGATATTAAGGAGATGGTAAAGCATTCAATCTGCCTCAATTTTAATGAGGTTACAGACATAACTCCGGACATAAGGCTCACATTTTATAATGCAGGGCATGCGCTCGGAAGTGCAATGGTTCATCTGAACATAGGCAATGGTTTGCATAATCTGCTTTATACAGGGGATTTTAAATACGGGAAATCCAGACTGTTGGACCCTGCAGCCATAAATTTTCCCAGACTTGAAACAGTAATAACAGAGTCAACATACGGAAGCAAGGATGATGTTCTTCCTCCGAGAAGGGAATCAGAGGAATCACTAATAGAAAAAGTAAAAAAAACAATTGCCAGAGGAGGAAAAGTTTTAATTCCTGAACTTGGTCTTGGAAGAGCTCAGGAGACAATGCTTATTCTTGAGGATGCAATGCGTTCTGGAAAACTTCCAAAAATTCCGATATATATTGATGGTATGATATGGGATATTAATGCTATTCATACAGCTTATCCTGATTTTTTAAGTTCCAGTGTAAGGTCTCAGATTTTTCAGGATAAGAATCCTTTTCTTTCAGACACATTCTCAAGAGTAGGAAGCCAGCAGGAAAGAAAACAGGTCATAGAAGGAGGTCCGTGTGTTGTTCTTGCTACTTCAGGTATGCTTGTAGGAGGAGCTTCTGTGGAATATTTCAGGGAGTTTGCATCAAACAAAAAAAATTCAATAATTTTTGTATGTTATCAGGGAGTTGGAAGTCTTGGAAGACAGGTTCAGGAAGGACTCAATCAGACAAGGATGATGGTTGATGGGAAAGAAGAAACTGTGGAGATAAATCTTGAAGTTGATACCATCAACGGACTAACTGCTCATGCAGGAAGAGGCGAGCTTATGAATTTTTTCAGCAGGATAAGACCAAAGCCAAAAAGAATAATTGTAGACCACGGAGAACAGTCAAAATCCCTTGATTTGGCTTCAGCATTATACAAAACACAGAGAATAGAAACAAATGTTCCTCGTGCTCTGGAAACTTTGAGATTAAAATAAAAGTAATTAAAAAGTTTATAAACTAAATTTTCCTTTTCTTTTTTATGAAAAAGAGGGGGAATTCTAAGAGAGATATCCCGGGAACCATAGTTCCTATGAAGGTAAAAGGAAGAGAAGGACATTATGAAAAAATTCTTTACACTATAATTATCGCATTTGCAGTTGTATGTTTCTGGAGGGGATGCTGGGGTCTTATGGATTTATATTTATTTCCGGACAATCATTTTTTAAGTTTCTCAGTTTCTGCTTTTGTGGGGATATTAATCCTTGCTCTGACTAAAAATTTAATCAAGCATCTTGTTTAGGAGGGAAAAATCAAACATAATCCAAAAATAACTGCAGTAATAATTATGATGTTTCTTGTAACTCAGTTTATAGGACTTTATGTTGTTAATTATTATTCTCCTGTAAGAGTAAGCATGGAGAACGGGGAAAAAATTGTCCAGAATGTTTCTGCCCCTGAACTTCCGTATGGAATGCAGACCCCTGAATTAAATTATGAAAGCCAGTATATTTCTCTTTTTCCTTTTATAATATTTGCATTTATTATTGCAATATTCCTTATGTTTATTCTTTCGAAATTCAGGGTTAAATTTTTTATAAAACTCTGGTTTTTTGCAGTTGTCGTCTTAGCTTTAGGAATATCCTTTAATTCTTTTTTGCATTTTGCCCCTGATTCTTCATTAATTGCCCTTGTAATTGCAGTTCCTCTTGCATTTATTAAAGTTTACAGAAGAAATTTTTTAATTCATAATTCAACCGAATTATTAATCTATCCGGGAATTGCAGCAGTATTTGTTCCTGTGCTTAATTTTTTAACTATAGCTGCATTGTTAATTTTAATTTCACTTTATGACATCTGGGCTGTCTGGCATTCAGGATTTATGCAGAAAATGGCAAAATATCAGATAGACAATCTTCAGATTTTTTCAGGCTTTTTTGTTCCTTATACTTCAAAAAAATTAAAAAACAAAATAAAGAAAATGAAAATGACTTTGAAAAAATCTGAATTAAAGAAAAAGAGAATAAGAGTCAATGTTGCAATACTCGGGGGAGGGGATGTTATTTTTCCTATAATTGCTGCAGGGGTTATGATGAAAACTTTCGGTATTTTTTCTGCATTGTTTGTAGTTTTAGGGGCAACTCTCGGGCTGACTTATCTGCTGATAAATTCAGAGAAAAGAAAGTTCTATCCTGCAATGCCGTTCATAACCGCAGGAATTTTTATAGGAATGGCGCTGAGCTATATTATTCTTTGATTAATTTTTTTAAATCATAAAAAGTATTCACTCCCTTTTTTAATGCTTCTAGATGCCATTTGTGCAATCTCTCCCTCATTGTATAAAAATGACTTGTGTTTATTGACCCGCAATTTTGATATAATCTTAAATCGTCATCATTTTCCAAAATGCAGATTTGCGGGGATATATTTTCCTCCAAATATGCAAGACCAGTATGATGTCCATCAGCAACATACATTTTCCCAGAATATACTAAACTTTCTATTCCAATAATCTTAGGTTTTTCTATAAATATTGTTGCTCTTTTTTTATCAATTTCCTTTCTTGATTTAAACCCATAATCTATAGGAATTAAGCCAGATATATTTATTCTTATTATCCTCATATTTTTTATTATTATCACTGAATTTAAAAAACCTTCCATATTGTTCCTACTGGTAAAAAGTAACACATAGTAAGATTTATAAAGGGTTTTTTACTACTTAATTCTAGTGAGGTGTTGGCACTTCAGAAGCCTTATTCTGACAAAATTAATATGGAAAACCAAGGAAACTTTGGACATAATATGAATGCATTAGAAACAGGAGTTGGAATAAAAACACCTGTATTAACTTCTTTATTAGACATATCAATAAAACCTTATACTGAACTAAATACAGAACAGGAACTTGAAAGATATGAAGTTATAATGCGTAATGCATTAAATGAGGTTAAGAAAAGTAATAAAGCTAATGCAACAATATTCTCGGGAAATATTGATTATTTTGATGAGATTATGGAAAGAGTTCATTACTTGATGATGGAAAAGGTAAGTCCTAAATCACGCCTGCATTACTTTAATAATTTTGGAGAAAGGTCTAATTTAATACACCAATTTGGAAAACAATTATCTTCTGAAATTAGAACTTTAAATGTATTGTCCAAGAATAGCGGGGTTACAGATTAAAATGTTAATAAAACAGGAATTAATAACAAAAGTGAAGGATTATTTTGATTTGAATATTTATGAAACCAAGATATGGCTTGCTTTGCTTTCAAAAGGAATTGCTTCTGCAGGAGAGGTTGCTTCAATTTCAGGAGTTCCGAGAAGCAGGGCTTATGATGTTCTTGAAGGACTTGAAAAAAAAGGATTTGCACTTATAAAAATAGGAAAGCCTGTAAAATATATAGGAGTAAAGCCGAACATAATTCTTGAAAAGCTAAAGAAAAATGTAATGAAGGATGCAGGGGACAGAATTGAAAGTCTCTCAAAGATAAAAGATACTGATGAATTTTCAAAACTTGAAGAATTATACAAGGGGGCAGTCATGCCAGAGAAAAGAGAGAATATATCTGCATCTCTCAAGGGAAAAGCCAACATTTCAAACCAGATAAGGGAAATCCTTGAAAATTCAGAAAAAGAAATAATAATCTGCACTGATGCTGAAGACATAAATTCTAAGTTGAGGCTTTTCAGCCAGACTTTTGAAAGACTGAAAAAATCCAATATAAAGATAAAGGCAGCTCTTTCAGGGGATGACACTCTTATAAATCAGTTAGGAAAAAAGCTGGATGTAAAATTCAGAAAAATAAACATAGATGCTAAATTTTTCATAGCAGACAGAAAAGAAATACTCTTCTATGTATCAAAGAATCCTGATGAAGAACTGGCAATATGGCTTAATTCAGATTTTTTTGCACAGGCATTTTCTGCTCTTTTTGACAAAGCAATAAAGGAGAAATAAAATGAAAACGCTAAGAAATCTTGCACTGGGTTGTATAATCGCCGCATCCAGTTTTTTGCCTATAAAAAGAGCAGAAGCAGAGATAACTGGTAGTTTTTCTTCTTCAATTAAAACTCATTATATTGCTATGGGGTATGTTTTAGGAAAAGGGCCCCATAAACAAGATACTTTAAGTATAAATAACAAAAATCTCAATGCTTTCGTTTGGTCTGATTATGATATTGGAAATAAAAAAATGTCTGAAATAGATATTGGAGTTAATGCTACAAAACAAATTGATAATAATTTATCTTTAAATGGAGGATACATTTATATGCATTATCCTCAAGGACAGGATGATAGGGTGTTAAGTTTAAGTGTCAATCAGAATGGAATCTTAGAAAAAAGATTGGATATCTCCTGCTTTCTTAAGAACAAAGAAATTCCTACAGGTTTTGCTTTTGAACCAAGTATTTCTAAATCAGTTAATTTGAACCCTAGTACCCAACTTTCTTTTGGTGTTTCCTCAACTTATTTGGATAATTTTTACAGGGATTTCGGAATATCTAATATATCTTTAGATGCATCATTCTCTTACAGTAAAGGAAATCTATTATTTAATGGATTAATTGGCAAACAATTTGGATTTATGGAATCCCCAAAAATGTTACCACCATGTAAAGATCAGTTATATGGAGGAGTTGAGTTAAATTCAACTTTTTAAGATAAAATGAAAAACATATCTGAAACTGTGGGGAAAGACGAGAAATTTTTAGGAAAAATTAGCCTGACAGGTATTACAGAAGATGGATGGCAATATATGGGAATAAGCGGGAGTGGGAAATATTTAATTTATCACCGAGGCAATCAAAGTCTTCTTTATACTATAAGAACAGGAGAAGCAAAAATAAAAAAAAGAAATTAAAATGAAAAAGAAAACAATATTTCAAACAGAAAGCATAGATTCGTTGGATGATTTAAACAGATTTCTCTTTTTGGGAACTGATGATGTGCTTGGTGAGAAAGATTCCCTGTTTTTCACAAAAAATTTTGATACTTTTATAGCTATTTCCCCAACAACCTATGAATCTCTTAAAGAAAAATATGCTGCAGAAAGAGGGAGTAATCCGGAAACATTAAGAGTTATCAATTCTGTTGATAGATTAATTTATGGTCTTAAAGACTCCCCTAAAAAATATCCTCTGGCAGTAAGAGCAGATGATACTCTTCATGAAAGTTTTGATTCCCTGACTTCTCTTTATGGAGAAAATTATGGATTTCAGAGAAATTCTGAGGAAATTCCCGGAATTAAATCAGTTTCTTCCCGAAAATTAAAGCCAACTCTCTATGACAAAGTAAAAAATTACAACAGAAGAGATGAAATTTTTTACAGAACAGGAACAGCCATTTCAAATATATTCAGTTTTTTCAGGGATATTAAAAGAAGACTTAATCAATAATCTCTATTTTTGTTATGCTCATTTCTTTTATTTTGCGTGAATTTTTCTTTATCCATTCCTCAATAAATTCTTTCATATTTTTCTTTATTTTTTCTCTTGCAAATATTCTTTTATTTTTAGTAAATGTACTCCTATGAACTGATTTAAATTTCTTAACAGCACTCTCATTTGACAAAGGAGGTCCTTCAATTGTCAGTTCATTTCTGCTTTTTCCCGAGAAGACATATTCTGCGCTTTTTTTGTCATTATAGCTGAATATTCTTTTTTTTATGATGAAATTTCCCTCAGTTTCATTGGATATGTGCCTGTAAAATTTCAGCAGTTTGCTTCCTGCAATGTCTCCTTCCTGCTTGTCTGTTTCTGCAATAATATGGACAAAGTCAGATTTATTCTTTTGTGCATTTTTCCTTATCCCTTCAATATCATATCTCTCTTTTTCAAAGGCTTTTTTATTCGGATTTTTGAGAAATTTTTGTGCGGCATCCCTTAAAATATCAAATGTCTCCTGTGAAAGTGCGGCAGCAGCATTTCTCTGTCTGAATGTTGGGTCAATAAGTATTATCGGAGATTTTAATTTTGCACTGTTCAAATCCATTGAAATTATTTTCTTGCTTTTGTAATGCTTTTCCATGTCAACAAAAATCCTGCCGCTGCTTTTTGCAACTGCCTTAAGAAAATTCAAAAACCCTCCAAAATGATATGTTAATAATTCCAGGCTATATCCTGAGAATCCCATGATATATGATTCTGCCCCATAACACCTGTTTGCATAACAAAAAGCTTTAACAAGCCTTATATCATCCAATAAGTTTTTTTTCTTTTTTTTCATGTAATTAACATGAAAATATGACAGGTCGGTTATGTTTCTTGCTTCTTTTGGATTTTTTATTTTTATTACCGGGATAAGTTCTATGTAAAATTTATCGCTGATATTAATCTTAAAATAGTCTCTTGAACCATGGATTTTTTCAAATTTTTTCACAAAGCCTTTCAGAATTTTTTCAGTAAGACCGGATATTTCCTCATCCTTGTATAATTTGTCAAATCTTACAAAAATATCCACATCATAGGAATCTTTTTTTATTACAGTTTTTTTTGCAAAGCTTCCTCCGACGAAACTTTCTGCATTTATTTTCAGTTTTTTTGTCTGCGAATTAAATTTTTTTGTGAAATCTTTTATGTATTCCTCTATTTCCTTTATCTCTTTTTCATCGGGCTTTATCTCCTGCAGAACCTCTTCTAATACCTCTTTTGCATTCATAGAAGAATAAACTATTCCAGCTTTTTATTCCTTTTCCTCTGCTTCCATGTTCTTGAGTTCCCTTATGTCTTTCTCAAGAGTTGAGGCAATGTCAATTATGTATTTCCCCTCTTCAAGTTTGTAGATTAAAGGGCGTTTTTTGTTGAATAAGTTTACAATATCTATCTCAAACTTTCCGGGAGATACTGCTCTTATTGATTCCAAATCCAGTATAACAGGAACATCTTCCTCCTCAATTCCTGCCATTTCCCTCACATCATGCTCTATCTGTTTTTTTTGTTCCTGAGGGATTTCAATTGGCTGCTCTTTTATTCTGTCCAGCTGCTCTTCTCTTATGTAAAAAAAGAAATGCCCTCCGCAGCTGCTGCATCCCTCTATTAATTCCTTGCTTGCAACAGGATAAATTTTTCCGCAATGGACACACTGATGAGGCACTTTATCTCTCCTTTTTTATTTTTATTAAATTTAATACTTATCCTCAAAAAATTTTAAGAAGTTAATAAATTTATCTGAACTTAATTATCTATTCAGAAGAAGTTCTATTTTCTTTGGATTTCTTTTCATCTCTTTTACTATTGTTGCAGGACCGATTATTGTTATTGCATTCACATCCCCTCCTGTTATTGCACTCGCAATCCCGTATCTGAACTTGTCATATACACCAATATTTCTTCCATTGCCCCCTGAAATTACCGCCAGTTCTATTCCCTTGAAATTTTTTACATGGCCTATCATTGCCATAGTATCCCCTATAAGCCTTGTCTCCTCGTCAGATTTCAGTTTTCCCTGCAAAATAAGAATATTATTCCCAAGAACTATGCTCAAAATTTTTTTTATTCTCTCATCACTATGAAGATTTCTTATCTCGGTATAAGGCAGGAATTCTATAGAAAATCCCTTTATCTTTCCAAGATTATTTCCTCTTTTTCCCATTTTATAATTATGTTTTTTTCATTTAAAAAACTTTATTTGACTTTTTTTGAAAGCTTGAATATTGATTCATAAAACTCTTCAAGGTTTTTTCCGTATCTGGCACTTATCCCAACCACTTCATATTCAGGGAAGGCTGCCTCTATTTTTTTTATGTCTGCCTTTTTCAAATCTATTTTATTTGCTGCAATAAGAACAGGAATTTTTCTCGCAACAAGATTTCCTATTATTGTGATGTTCACCTGATTATACGGATTTTCTGTTGCATCCAGAACAACCACAACCATATCCATATCATCCAGCCATTTAATTGCCTCAACAATTCCCTGTGTGGCTTCCTTTGCTCTTCTTTTTGCATCCTTCTTCCCGACCTTAAACTTAAGAAAATCCTCATAGTCTATCTTTGTGGCTATTCCGGGAGTGTCCACAAGCTTGAAGGTCATCTTTTTTCCCTTGTATTCTATATCAACTTTCTCCTTGAACTGTATATTTCTTGTCTCATGCGGAATTTTGCTTATTTTTCCCAGTTCCTCTCCTGTAAAATCCTTGCATATTCTGTTTGCAAGGCTGGTTTTTCCTGCATTTGGAGGTCCGTAGAAACCTAATTTTATGTCTCTCCTGTTCCTGAACATATTGGACAAAATCCTTTTAAAAAAATCCTTAAATATTTTCACCATGTTTTAAAATCTCAACTTTTATTTATTAAACTTTCTATGTTTCTTTATACTATTTCCTGAATACATTAAATCCGAACATTCCGGTCTTTCTTCCCTGATATTTTTTGAGAGCATATGTTATCTGTTCTGGAGTCCAGCCCACTTTTCTAAGATTTTTTCTGATATCTTCCTCAGTAATTCCCCTTGCCTTTGCATTGTTAATGTAGTTTACGATGTTATACAGGGAATTCTTGCTCTTGAAAAGGTGATTTTCATATCTTTTTTCATACCAGTAATAAAGAACAAAATATGCAATAATTGCCGCTATAATCAATCCTCCTATTGCAATTAAAATTATATTTGACTTGCTGCAGTCCTTGCAGTTTCTCCAGTTTTCCCCCCTGTCTTTTTCACATACTTTGTTTTCATTGCATACTTTCTCTTCTCCTGAAACAAGAGTAAGCTTGCTGAATGGCGCAGTTATAAAAACAGGAATATCTGTAAAGTCAATATTCTCTGTAGTTGAGAATGTAATCTCCCTGTCTCCATCCAGTTCCATATAAATATAATCCCCTTCTGTTTTTTCTCCATAATTGCTCATAAACTTTAAATTTTCCAGGTCTTTCAGAATCAGATAATATTTGTCATTATAATTTTCGCTGTCAATTTTAAAAGTAAAAACATTGAATATAGGCTCATATGCTTCTCCATATTCCCCTGAAATCTCCTCATAAATTATTCTTACATCAATTTTTTCAACAAACCACCCGTTTATTGCATCAAAATATTCATTCTCCTTTGAAGAGTCATAACTTTCCGAGGTTATTTTTTCTATGACATCCAAATCTATGTTTTCCTCTTTTTGAAGATAAGGGGATTCTTCAAGTTCCTTGCTTGTAAACAAAAAGTCAGGAATTTTTAATTCAACAAGTCCTTTCATCACATCTATGAAATCCTCTTCTGTTTCTGCATTTTCATAATCTGTTTTTAATTTTGCAAGTTTTTCCTCTGCATAGCTTATATTTAATATCGAATATACTGTTTCCTTGTAAAATGCAGGATAATCTTCAAGTTCTGTTTTTATTTCTTCAAGATTTTTCTCTTTGTTTTTTATTGTTATATTTGCAACATTTCTTGGAGAACCAACACTTATGTCAAATATATTGTAATTAGTGAACCCCTTGGAATCTTCTATTGTTACTTTTAATTTGTAATTCTCTATGTCTGAATATGTATGTGTTACTTTATTTATCTCTGTTGTCATATTTTCCCCGTCTCCAAATTCCCATTTGTATTCAATAATATCTGAGCCATTCTCTGATGTTATATTTGCAGTAAATTCAGTGGGGACTGCTGCAGCAGTTGTTGTCGGATTAACTGAATTAACCTCTGAGATTTTTTTTACTGTAATTTCATCTGAAAAAATTTCTTCGTTGTTCAAACTTAATCTTATTGTTTTATTTCCATATCCATACTCCCTTGAAATTTCAAATCCTCCGTCTTTCAGATAAAGCCTCTGGAAATCAGAATTTATCTCTGCAGGAATTTCTTCTATATTATAGAACCTGTTTTCAACAACATTTCCTGAAGTTTTTTCATATTCTATTCTTTCTTCTGAAACTGTAACCGACTGCCCCGCATAAGTATTTATCTTAACAGGGATGATGCATTCGCTGCTGCAATCCAGGCTCCCGTATTTTTCCCTGATATAATCAAGAATCATGTCAGATAATTTTCTTCCATCAGGAAGAACATTCCCTATTTTTATTTTTCCCATAACATCAAATTTTCTCTTTTCAATAAATATGCTGTATGCTCCTGCATTATCTCTTACAGGTGTTCCGTAAAATCCGCAGAATTTTGAGGGATTTGAATTTGACTTTATCTGGTAGTCTCCTGTTTCAGAGGAAATGCATAAATAATGTTCGCCTCCTGATGTTGAATAATTTATATTGCATGAAAATTCCCCTCCCTGGGCAGTAATTCCTGAGATTTCACACTGGGCATTATTAATCTTGTTTCCGTTTTCTGAATATAACTGCATCACAGGCTTTCCTCCTGTTCCTTTTATCCATGCTCCTCCCCTAAATCCTGCAGCCTCACTTAAATTTATCTTCTGGCAATAGGGGGTTCTTCCTAGGCTTAAATACTCAATATCCTTTGAAGAATCAAAGCATCCGTAATTCTTGTCTTCACAGCTTGCTGAAGATGCTTTATTATTTAATATTTCTATGCTTCCGTCATTGAAAAAATCAACCCTCATCTGATTTTCACATGAGGCTGGAGCATTGCTTTCTATGCTTAAATTTATGCTGTTTATCCTGCTTATTACTCCTGTAAATTTCAGACCTATCATAGTGGAATTTACTCCGTTGAGCTGGACTGTTTTTGTTGTCATATCCTGTCCCATAACAGAATAATCCTTGGTGCAGTCCAGAGGAGAGCATGTGTAATCGGCATCATTTCTTTTTAAAAATTCAAGAAGTTCTATTTTATCTCCAAAATCAGTCTCAAGAATTGAGTTTGCTTTTTCATTCTGAAGTTTTATGTTTATCCATCCCTCGAGAAATTCTGTAGGAGCATAAATCTTTTTTGTGAGGGAATAGGAATCCGTAGCTTTTTCAAAAGATGCTGATATAAAAAAAGAATTAATTAAAATACTGACAATTATCAAAAAAATTCCGAATAACAATCCTCTTTTTCCCATTAAATAATAACTAAAAACAAATTTATAAATCTAACGAGCCTGCATGTAAATGTTTTTTCTATGCCCAATATCTAATATCAGGATTATTAATTGATTATTATTTATTTTGTAGATTACCCTGTATTTTTCTATTCTTAAACTTCTCAACCCTACTAAATTCCCCACAAGAGGTTCTCCAAGATAAGGATTTTCTTTTAATTTTTCAATTTTCTTCCCTATTATAGTCTGAATATTACTGTCAAGCTTTTTAAAAAAACCCGAGGCTTTTTTATCAAAGATTATTTCATACATTTAATTTCACTTCTCTTTTAATATGCTCCCATGATTCTCCTCTTTTATTTTCCAGATTTTCCAGAGCTTCTGCAATATTTCTCATTGTTTCAGGAGAAGAAAGAATTTCTATTGTCTCAGTTAAACTTTCCCTGCTGACATTTTCCAGAGAACAATTGCTTATTAATCTTGAAATTAATTCATTGTAACTTTCCCTTTTATGGACTTTTAATATATCTAATTTACTTTTCAATTTTTCATCAATCTGGATTGTAGTTGCCATAGTTAGTTATAGACTACTATATTTTTAAGCCTTTCTTTCACCTTCTTATTTTTGCCTCTCCTTCACAGTAACAACAAAATAGTAAGATTTATATATAAGTTATGCCTCTATATATTATGAAAAATAAGGCAGAAAACAGCTCAAAAAATGCCTCAAAAATCCCTGCAAAAAGAGGCATTAAAGCAAGATTGAAATCAGGATTAAAGACTGCATTAGTTGGAGGAGCCGTTGCTTTATCAGCTTTATTGCCTTCAAAAGCTAATGCAGATATGTATTACTCTCAGGCAACCAAAGAATTCCTTAATCCTTTTGTAAGGCCAGATATAACACAGACAAATTACTATGGAAGCGGAGATGCTGACAATGACAGAGATATAGATTATGATGACTTAAATTTAATAAAAAGCAATCAATACACTAATCCTGACTGGGCAGATGTTAGTGGCAATGGAATTGTTGAATCAGAAGATGAATCTTTGCTTGAATCCTATCTAAATAAGGAAATTCCATATCTTCCTGGAAACTGGAACAAGCTCAAAACAAAAGAAGAAAGAAAATCATGGATTGAAAAAATAATTGCAATAGATGATACTAATGAAGATATTCTAAAAAAACTATATAATTATGGGTGGGAATGCAGTGACTTTGAATCAGAAGCTTTCAAAAAAAGTTTTGGAGTAAGAGAACTTCCTGAAAATTATACTTTTTATACTAATGCGGTTCATACAAATGAAAATAATGGAAGATTTAATCTACCTGTTTATGCTGTTAGTATATGGAATACAGCAACAAATTATGGTCATGCAATAAATGCAATCCTTATTGGAGATAATCCTCTTGATTTTAATGACTGGTATTTTATCGAACCCCAAAATGATTCTGAAGTTTCTCCTGGAATGTGGGATATGCCTGATAATTGTAAAATACAAGTTAATGTATATCATGGATTTGATAATAAGACTAATGATTTTATTTATGATTTTTTGGTTTATTTTAAAATGAATAATAGAATTCCAGAATTATACAATCAGAATAGAGGAGGTTTATTAGTTACTAAGCGTCCTTCAGAAAATCCAACATCTGTTGCAGAAAACAATGATACTAAGCCATTGGAGTTAAGATTGAATCAGAATTATCCAAATCCATTTAATTCTGGAACATCAATACCTTATGAGTTGCAGTCTTCTGGAAATGTTGAATTAAACATTTATGATGTTTCTGGAAGAAAAATAGAAACTCTTGTTAATGAAAATCAACAGGCAGGAAGCTATACTGTTAATTGGGATGCCTCAAAATATGCTTCTGGAACTTATTTATATCAGTTAAGAACAGGAGATGGTTTTGAAAGCAAGAGAATGATTCATGTGAAATAAAATTAGATATATTAATTTAAATATTTTCTATTGTTTTAAATACTCAATACATTTTACCATAAGAACATCAAAGTTTTTGTTTTTTTTCCATTCTTCTGAGATGAATTTTCTTAATTTCTGATGAATCTCATAACCTTTATCTTCACTAAACCACAAATCTCTAAATTCAATATTAAGCAAGACTGTCAGAGCCTCTTTTAAATCAGCTGTTTTTTCTTTTCCTATTTGTTTTTCAATATCTTTCCAATATGTATTGTGAAATTGAATATGCATTATTTCATGGCCTGCAGTTATTAATGCTTGCGGAAAAGAATTAAAAAATGAAAAGAAAAATGATTTTTCTTTATAATCATAAGAGCATCTTCCTGTTGTCGTCAAATATCCTGTAAAATTATCAGAACAAATGGGTTTTTTCATTATTTTTTCTAGTCTTTTAAAATATTCATTATTAATTTTATTCCATCCTTCTTGAACACTTTGAGTAAATATATCTATTAAATCACTTTTGTGAATTTTTTCCAATGGTATCTCAAGTTCTTTTTTACAATCCTCAAATTTTTTCCCAGAACATATTTTTAAAACATTTGCAGTTGCGCTTTTTCTTAAATCATTCCATTTAGATTGAGAATTGCAGGTTGTCCAAATATTGTACAAATCTCTTTTCTTATCAATTTTAAAAATTACCTGTGGCATATTAACTGGAATGTTTTATTCCTTTTATTTCTTTTTCTGGGTCAAATTTTATCTTTTCTTTTTAGAACTCTTTTTGTTTTTTCCTTTGCTTTTATTTTGATTTCTTAAAGCAAGAATTATATAAATCAATGCAACAGCAATTACAACAGCAATAACATTTCTTATTGTGAAAAATGGAAGAGCAGCAGGGCAATAAAGTTTATGCTGGCTTACTTCCTGATTTGTTTGTTTATTATAATATATTACTGTTTCAAAATCTCTCCCCATCTGGCATCCATTGTCACTTTCTGCACGATATTCATTTGATTCATATTTGATAGGATTCAAAGTAAACAAATTGCATATCTGGTCTCCGCATTGCCACTGATATTCCAGAGTTCCTGAAATTGGAACTAATGCTGGACTACTTCCATCACTACATAAAGATGAAGTGACTTCACCCAAATCATCAAAAGTCTCTCCATTAACATCTTGGTTGCATGTTATTGGTGTTCCATCAATTATTTCCTGCACACAGCCATTGCTATTCATTTCATCAACATAACCTTCTTCACAAGTACATGAAGATGTGCAATGCTCTCCTAAGTCACATTCTTCTCCTGAGTCCTGAATTCCATTTCCACATTCCCCTCCTGAAGAAGATTGGCATCCTCCATTTCCATCAGGAGAATATCCTGTTTCACACACGCATGAGGATGTACAGTGAGTATTTTCCAGCCAGCATTCATCATTTGAATCACAACCACTAATGATATTTCCTTCACTTACTATTAGTTCCCCAAAAGCACTCTGAAAGTTTTCTCCTGATTTTGTGCTTAGCCAGTTTTGTGTATTAATCTTTATTCTGAAATGATATGTTCCTGTTTCAAGGCCAATACTATCAATAATCCCTTTTACAGAATCTTCTCCTGCTTTCCATAATATTCTGTCAAAACCACTTCCACTGGAGGTAAGAGTTCCTTCTTTTGCAACATCATCCCCTAATGCTGCATCTCTTCTTATTTGATATTGAACACTTAATCCAGAGGGCAGTCCTTTTATTGTTGCATTAACATTTTTTCCAATATTCGCATTTGTTATTTTTACATTTCCTGCAGACCAATACATCTCTTCTGGAGTGTCAGGAGTAGAGGGAATTATGCCTCCTTCTTCCCATTTCAACTTGGGAAAATCATTTGCAACTGCTTCCCATACATTTGTAAAATCCCAGTTGTTGATAAACGGACTTTTTGTAGGAACATTTACTCCCTTGAAATAATCTACCAAATTTGTTGTCCTGCAATATGTATCCTGTGCTGCTCTTCCTGACCTTATGCATGCTACTGCAACATCTTCTCTGTCTCCACACAATCCCAGAGATACACATCTCTCTGTAGTAGGATAATCATACCAAAAATTATTTTCTATGGTTCCGCTTAATTCTGTCTTTCCAATTAATCCTCCCATGAAAGGGTCACCATTTGCAGAACCAATACAATTATAATTATATGACCAGCATCCAACTTTTCCTGTTGCAAAAGAATTTTTTACATCTCCTGCATTATTTGCTAATTCTCCAAATTCATTATATCCATTAATTCCGACAATTCCTCCAAAATATCCTGTATCACCACTACTATCAGAGTATATTAATTCAAGATTTGAAGTTGAATAAGAATTTATTATCTCTGCATTTGTTCCATGATTTGCTCCTGCAATTCCTCCTATATACTCTTTTCCCATTATTCTCACATTTTTGGAATAGACATTTCTTATTATCCCTTCATTAAAACCAACTAATCCTCCAACATATTTTATTCCGCTTATTCCCTGAGTAAGGCAAGGACAACCTACTTCTCCATAGAAAAGAGGAATACTATTATAAGGATATCCAGGATTATAATCTCCCTTATATTCAATAAATGTTCTTTCTATTGTTCCTTTATTATATCCCACTAATCCTCCAACTCTCTGCCCTCCGGAAACTTCTCCTGTAGCATCCCTGCTCTCTTTAGCCAAAACGTAAACATCAACAAGCCCAAGATTTCTCACAACTCCTGATGTTCCTATTTTTGCAAAAATTCCAACATTATATCTTTCTGGCAGTTCATGGGTAATTATAAGAAGATTCTTTATTTTTTTTCCATTCCCTTCAAAAACTCCATTAAATTCGGCACTTCCAGTTGTATTTCCGATAGGAACCCAGTCATACGGATTTATTCCTGGTCCTCCGCTGAGGCTGTAACTGCAGTCAATATCATTCATTAATTTATAATTTGCATTCAGGTCAACATGAATCTGCTGTAATTCCTGACAGTTTGTTATCTGATATGGATTTGAAGAGCTTCCGTCTCCGTTTAATGTAATTTCTGTAGGAACAATAATTTTTCCCACGCTTATCTGCTGATAATATGCCCAGCATGATTCTTCACTTCCTGTATCTCCAACACAAGTCCACTGCCATATTGCTCCTATTAAGTCAATCTGGTTATTTTTCAGTGTATTTCCTGCAACACACGGTCCTGCACTCCTTACTGCCTGCTCTGAATCAAAACCTCCAAGATGTGCATTGCCGCACCATCCAAAATCAACAGCACTTATAACATTCAGTGAACTTATTAACAGAAATGAAAATACTAAAAGTAAAACCACACTCCTTTTTCCCATTATAAAAATAGAAAAAACAACTTTATAAATATTTATTTTTTCTTCATTAATCCAAATCCAGACTTATTTTAATCGCCATATCAACTTTTTTCATTAATCCAATATCCAAAGAGCCCAACTTTTTTATTAATCTTCTTTTATCAATTGTTCTTATCTGATTCAATAATATATTTGAATCTTTTTCTAATCTGGAATCTTCTTTTGAAACAAAAACATTTGTAGGAAATTCTCTAGTAAACATTTTTGAAGTGATTGGGGCGATGATTGTTAAAGGACTGTATTTATTACCCTCATCATTTTGGATGATTAAACAAGGCCTTATTCCTCCCTGCTCACTTCCCTTAATACACTCTAAGTCAACAAGCATTATATCTCCTCTTTTAATTATCATTTTACCATTCCCAGTCAAAATCTTTTTCAATTATTTCAAATTCTTTAGTAATCTTCAAGCTCTCTTCTGCCATTTCCTTATATCCTTCAATAAGAAATTGTTTTTGTTTTCTCTTGTTTTCTTCGGCAATTTTCATTAAATTTAATATGATTTCTTCATAAGTTTCCTTATTTGTTTTCAATCTATCTAATTGATTTTTTACCCTTTCATTAAGTTGAATTGTAGTAACCATAATTCTATAGAATAACTATAGTTTAAATATTTTTCTTTTTTGTCACAATAGAGCAGGTTCTGTATCCGGAGAGATATTTCCTGCTTTTGAATTATACAGGAATTTTCCAAAATTTAATCCTTGTTCTGTTAAAATTCCGTTAGTAGAATAAAATTCCTTGTTGCTTGGATAATTCAGAAAACCTAAAACTTGTGTTAATTGCCTAAGATAAACTCTTCTTTGTATATTTTTTTTTGTGAACCAGGTTCTTGCCCAAGTAATTTTATTATCCTCCAAAGTTTCCTCATGATTTGCATAATAATCTCCTTCTTCAACCCAATGAACATAAATGCTTCCTGGTTCATTTTTTTGTTCTGAAGTATTTTTTATTGATACATCTAAAAATCCATCTGTAAATTCTACCAAATCCACATTTATTATTTCTGTTACCATGTCTATTTGGGGTTGAGTTGCATGTTGGGGGTTGATATACCATGTTGGATTTGTATCCCATCTTCTCAGGGGTTTTCCACTTGCTCTTGCCCAGGCATCAAAATTTTCCATATCAAAATTTTTAGTTAATATTTTTGAATTTAATTTATTGCCATTATATTTTGTTAAATCAAAATATCTTATAGCATTATAGAAATTCGGATGAATTATTTCTGCTTTTATAATTCCTGAATTTTGTTGTGCTGCTGGTTTACGGGCTAGTGAATTCATAAAATTTTCATCATGGAATAATAATTTTATTTCTCCCCAAAGCATTGTATCATTTACTCCTGTAACATTCGCGGTATAATTTCCCTGATTGTCTGTAATATATTCTCCGATAATCTCTCCAGAAGGGCAGTTAGATATTCTTATATTAGCTCCTTCAACCGGATTTTCAGTCAAGATATCTGAAACATTTCCAAAAATATTCTCTAAAGAAAAAGATTTCTTTGGGATTAATAACCCTAATGAGGATAATCCTGCAACCAGAAATTGCCTCCTATTCATTTAATCTTAACATCTTTATATGTTATAAATATTCTCGTTGTTATTTATATGAGTTGATACTTTTATAAAATTCAATATCTTCTTTAACAGATGGAAATGAATTCCAAGAAAATTTACAATTATGCGCCGGATGTTGATGCTGAAACCCTGAGGCAGTTTAAGGAATGCTATTCAAGGGATTTTGTTACAAAAGCAGCGTTAATGCCGGATGCCCATGTTGGTTATGCAGCCCCCATAGGCTCTGTTCTTATAACAAAAAATTATGTTGTTCCTGCCTGGGTCGGTTTTGATATTGGATGCGGAATGATTGCAATCCAGATAAAAGGAAAAAATATTCTGGAAAAAATAAGAGCAAATAAGGACAAAATTCATAAAATTATCAATGAAACAGTTCCGATGGGAGTAGGGGAATATAACAGGGAAAAAGACATAACAAAAAAAACAAGTGAAGAATTCCAAAAACTCCTGAAAAAATTTGAATTAAAACCTCATGATAAGGATATATTTCAGTATTTAAAGACGGCGGCATTAAAGCATCTCGGAACTCTTGGGGGAGGAAATCATTTTATTGAGATTGGTTATGACACAATGAAAAAATCAGAAAACAAGGATGAGATATGGCTTATAATTCATTCGGGAAGCAGGGGAATCGGGTACAGAGTGGCAAAAAAATATATGATTTCAGCATCAGGAAGCAAAACAGATTATGAAAAAACTTTCCCTCTGGATGTAAAATCCGCGTTGGGAAAAGAATACTTAAACATTCTTGATTTTTCTATGGAATATGCTCTTATGAACAGGCTGGAGATGTCCTATAAAATCATAGCTGTCCTTGAAGATGTTTTAGGTGGGAAATTAAAGACAAAATTATGGGCAAATAAAAATCACAATCATGCCATATTTGAAAGAGGAAATTTTATCCATAGAAAAGGAGCAACTCCTGCAAAAAAAGGGGAAAAAGGAATAATCCCCGGCAATATGAGAGATGGAAGTTATCTTATTGAAGGAAAAGGGAATGCAGAATTTCTCAGTTCCTCCTCGCATGGTGCAGGAAGAGCATTAAGCAGGAATCTTGCAAGAAAACAAATAACTCTCCGGCAGTTTCATGAGGCAATGAAGGGCATAAAGGCAAATATAGATGAAAGAATTATTGACGAGGCTCCAATGGCTTACAAAAATATAGACAACGTTATGGCTTCCCAGAAAGCAAGTGTGAAAATTATAAAAAAGATTAAGCCTGTAATGAACTGGAAAGGAAAATAATCTTTTTTTTGCTTTTCATCTTATCCAGCAGAATAATTTCAGCTTTTTATCTGCTTCTATTACCGGAATTATCTGAACATATAAACTTTCATCCTCTGCAAGTTGTGTTATGGGTTCGCATTCTTCATCGTTGATATCACAGACTCTTGTTTCGCACTGGAGATAATTTGGAATTCTGTTATTTACATATGTCCCTATTTCAGGCTCTTTTTCTATATCAGCAATTTCTTCGGCTGTATATGTGCTAAAGACCTCTTTCATTACATTAACCTCTGCCTCATAAATTTTTTCAGAAACATCCTGCTGTCCTGTCTGCCCGCTGCTTATAACTATGAGCGCAACAACCATTATCAGCAAAATAGCCACAAATGCCTCCACAATTTTCAGCCATCCTTTTTTATTCATTGCCATTTTATTATTCACCACAATTCCAGTGTAAGGAATCCGTTTTGTTTTTCTTCAGGGTCCTGTGCTTCATCTATAAATGTTATTGGAATTTCCTCAACATAAACATTCAGGTCTCCTTCAACTTCGCGCCTTTCCGGAACTATAAAATCTCCTCTTGTTTCATTTGCAACCTTAAAATAAAAATTTGTTCCTCTTGGAAGATTCAGGGAAGTTGATAATCTGTTGAATCCATCTTCTGTTTCATATTCCTCTTTCATTTTTTCCATTTTGGTTTTGAAAATATGCCTTTCTGTTGTAAGATGGGTTTTTGTATAGTAGCTTTCTTCATTGTATGAACTGTATTCAACAAGGTCCCTGCATGTTCCCAGTGGCTCTCCGTTGGAAAATGCCTCTGAATAATATATCCTTATTTCATTTTCATCTGACAGGAATTCTATGGAAGTTGTATTCTGCGTTGGATTGAAATAAGTTGCAATAATTCCGTTATTGCTTTTTGCTGTTGAATTTTTTTTAATTGCTGCATCATTTATGTCAAAACAGCTTCCTATATTTTCTCCCTGCTCTTCATGAATTGTTATTTCATAACTTTCAACAATTCCTTCCACATAATTTATTACTCTTGGTTTTAATGAGTCAAGTATGTATTCCTTGCTCTTAGGTTTTCCGACCGCAGGCTCAAGTGCAGTATATAAAAAAACAAGAAAAGTTACGAATATAGCAAAAGATATTACAATTTCCACATGAGAGCCTTTTTTTCCGCTTATTTTTCTCATTTTTTAGAATATTCCCCTTTCTGCAATCAGATTGCTTACAGCGAATGTTAAAAATGCAATCAGCATCAGCACAAAGGAATGTTTTACTCCTGCCTTTATGTTTCCCTCTGCGAGCAGCCCTATGGCCAGTCCGCTGAAAAAACCCTGTATTAAAAGAAGATACATGAATGCCTGGGAGAAATCAAGGTCATCACCTCCCCCCACTGATATGTCCAATACCCCTATTGTTTCAACATTTGCTATTCCTGCAACCATTGGAAGTATCTTGAACTGCATTACAATTACAATTATCATGAAGATAAAGAATATTATATACCCCTGAACAACAAGAGAGGAGATTGTTGATTTTCTTTCTTTTTTCAGTTTGTCAGATGTGTTTACTGCTCCTGCAACAGATTCCAGAATTTCCCCTATATTTCCCCCTGCCTTTTCTGCCTGTCCTATCATTACTATTGCCCTTGATATTGTTTTGTTATTTACATCCTTTGAAAAAATTTCCAGTGCTGTTGATAATGATATCCCAAGTGAAATCTGATTTGCCAGTTTTCTTATATGCCTGCTTAAAACACCATAAGGCCTTGTTTTTACATTAATGATGCTCTTGCTTATGGGAGTTCCGCTTTTTACACTTTCAACAAGGTCTCTTGCAAACTCCAGAAACATCTGCTCTTTTTCTTCATTTATTTTTGTATCAATCACTGTCAGAAGAATATAAGGGGAAACTGCTATTATTATTCCAACACCTATTATAACATAAAACTCTGTTTTTCCCCAGAAAAAGAAAGCACTCGCTAATATTATCAGCCCAAGGCCTACTCCTATCCATCTTGCTGTTTTTAATTCCATTTAGCTTTCTGGTTGTTTTAAATAAAGGAATGTTATGAATATGACGTTTACAATCGCAACTCCCCCGACAATTATTACAGTAAGTGTCTGGGTGCTTAGTGAGATTCCAAGCCCGCTTATTTTTATCATCATAAGCAAAAGCATTAATATCATCGGAGCAGCAATAACAACGCTTATGTAAATGTCCATGAATGTTTCTGCCATTCTTGTGTATCTTTCCCTCTGAAGCCTGTAATCAAACAAAAGGCTCTGTGATTTTTTTTCAAAATACATCTGAATATCCCCTCCTGATGTTATTGTTGTCGCAACCCCGTTAAGCATCTCTCCAAGCTTGTTGCTTGCGGTATTCATTGCAGTTTCCCTCAGGGCTCCCACAAGATTATAACCGTAAATATTAATGTCATTTATGATTTTTGTAAATTCCTTTGATGTGTATGGATATTCTTTTGTCACGGTTATAATTTCAAATATCTTGCTCGGCTCAACCATTGAGCCCGCAATTGCAGCCATGTGTATTGTAACAAAAGGCAGCTCCTGATTTATTTTGTCTTTTATAAAATTTCTTTCAACAGCAGGATAGAAAAACATTATCAGGAAAGTTGCTACCGGAGCAGCAAGCATAATCCAGAAAACTTTGATGAACCTTACTATTATGTCTCCGTCATACATTGCCAAAAAAGGAGGCTTTATTACTATATTAAAAAACATAAAAAAAATCATTACAAGAATTCCTGCAAAAAATGCAATAAGGGTTGTGAACAGCATTGTTGATATATAACTGACAGGAAGATAAGTAAGATTTGCCTGAATCAGGTCCTTTTTTAATGAATTGAATGTCTCATTCTTATAAAGGGAAAGGGAGAATTTTGAAAAGAAGCTGTTTGAGATTTTTACATAAGGGTTTGGTTTTCTTTCTTTTATCACCTCTTTTTTTCTTTTGCCTCTTTTCAGCCTCTTTATTACATCTTCCTGAAGCTTTAATGCCTCCTTGTCTGCCTTTTCCATTTTCCCTTTTTTCACTTCTTTTTCAGCCTCTTTTATTTTTGCAAACGTGTCTGCTTTTTTTTCCTGTTCAGCAGGCATGTTCTGGGATGTTTCGGATTTTGCTGAAATTCCTGCACTTCCCCTCATTGACGGAAGCTTTCCTGTGAGATTAAGACTTTCAATAATTTTTGGAATTTCATCATTGTTTTTTCTCAGTTCACTTATGAGGCTCTGGTCCTGCGGATTTTTTTTCATGTCTTCAAGAATTCTTTTTTCATCAGCTATTATTTTTTTCAGTTCTGAAAATGAGTCATCCATTATTTAACAACCTCCTGAACTTTTCTCTGTGCCTGAAGAATAAATTTTTTTATCCTGTTGAATGTTTCAGCATCTTTTTTGTTGTATGCTGTTTCAAGTCTCGGGATTACTTCCTCCAGAGTTTTCACTATCTGGATAATATATTCTATCTCCTCTTTTCTCATTATTAAAAAAAGAAATATCTATTATTAAATATTTTGTTTTATTTTTTTTATCGTAGCCCGAATTTATTCAGGACATCTCTCGGCCTTTTGTAGTATTCATTGACAATATCCTGCACTTCCTTAAATCCTGTGACTTTCTGTTCATACAGTTTATAGAGAAGCTGTGTTCTTTTTACAAACTCGCTGTTTATTTCCTGAATACTCAGCCCGTATCTTTTTGCAATTTTTTCAAAAATTTTGTTATTGCCTTTGAAATAAAACTGGTCATCTGCGGCATTCCATATAAAAGGGGTGTTTGTCTGCGCAATCCCGTCTGAAGTAACATTTATTATCTCTGTTATTTCCCTTAATTTTCTTGTTTCCTGCTTGTTTACAATTGCATGAGTCATGATGCAGACGCAATCGAGGGTGTTTAAAAGTGTAGGGGACAATTCTATAGGAGGAGTCTCAAGTCTTTTGACAACAGTGTCTACAGAATCAGCGTGGATAGTGCTTATTGAGGAATGACCTGAAGCCATTCCCTGAAAAAGAACATAGGCTTCCTTACCTCTTACTTCCCCGACTATTACATAATCCGGATTCTGCCTGAATGAGCTTTTTAATAATGTAAACAGGCTTATCTCCCCGATTTTTCCCAGTCCTGTGGCAGTTCTTGCAACACTTGGAAGCCAGTTTTCCCTCGAAAGATTCAATTCCCTTGTATCTTCTATTGAGACAACTCTTGCTTCAGGGGGGATGAAAAATGCCAGCGCATTTAGCAGTGTTGTTTTTCCCGAGGATGTTCCTCCTGTTATAAGAATGTTCATCTTGTACTGGACAAGCATCCAGAGATATGACAGCATCTCAGGGCTTAATGTCCTGAAGCCAATAAGCTGAGGAGGAGTCCATGGTGTTTTTGTGAATTTTCTTATTGTGAATGTAGGCCCTCTGCTTGTAATGTCTTTTGTGTATGTTGCATTTACCCTGCTTCCGTCAGGCAGGCTTCCGTCAAGAATCGGATTTGCATATGAGATATATTTTCCTGTTCTTTGTGCCAGTTTTTCAACAAAGCTTGCAAGATAATCCAGCTCTTTAAATTCCACATTTGTCCTCATATTCCTGTAAATTCTGTGAACAATATAGATTGGTGTTTTTGCGCCGTTGCATTCAATATCTTCCACAAAATAATCCTTGACAAGTGGCTCAACTTCATTCATCCCTATAAAATCCCTCGCCAGATAATAATAAATTTTCTGGAATGTTTCATAAGAAATATTTATTCCCAGCTCCACAAGAAGGAGCCTCAATATTCTGTCAATATATTCCAGAAGAGATTCTATGTCCCCGCTGACAATTTCCAGATTTATTAAATCCCTCATTGCACCTTTTATCTGCTCAAGATATATTTTTTCATTCTCATCAAGAGGGGGCTCTTCCACATCATACACAACCTCAAATAATTTTGGGTCCCAGTAAATATGCGCAAATGCAAAAGGGGATATCAGGCTGTATCTTATATTTATCCTGCTCTTGTCAGTTATTTTTTTCAGCGGAGGAATTTTTGGGGAGAAGTCAATTGCAACTTTTGGATAGCTCTCTATTCCGCTCTTCTCTTTTTTTCCTGAAAACATATTCACCATCTTTTTATTTTATTAAAAGAAGCTTTTTATATTTAAATCTAACTCTTGGCTTCTATCTCAATTTTATTATCTCCCTGATTTGTTATTGTGATTTTGTATGGAGATGGTGATTTTCCCAGAATTTCCGGTGATGCTGCCGTGTCATAATCAATATTATACTGGGTTTTATAATTCAGGGTTAAAAATACTGTGCTTGTTTTTCCTGTTTCAATTGTTGTGGTTTCTATCTTTCCGATTTTTATTGTTTCTCCGGGCTCGCTGTAAAGGCTGTTGCTTTCCCTGAGCGTGAAGGTTATATTTTCATTTGCAGGGTCTATTTTTATTTCCCCTTTTTTTATCTCCACATTAATTATTCTTTTATTTCCGACTCCGCCGTTTATTACAGAAGTTATCTGGCTGTCTATTTCCTCAAGCGTGTCAAATGTCTGGTCAATTACCAGCTTGTCCTGTATCTCCTGTATTTTTGGCCTTACAAAAGCAAGAACAGCTCCAATCATTATCAGCGCTATTAGTGTGTAAATCACAGTTTCTATCCAAATCTGCCCGATTTTAGATTTTCTTTTCATTTCACCCTCTTTTTAATTTTACTATTTCAAAAATAAAATAATTATAATTTAAATATCTTATGAACATCCGGGAATCTGATAAAAGTTGTCAACAATGCTGCACTGCTGCCCGTTTACGATAGGAGCTATCCTCACTGCACCAGGACCTATGCTTTCAACAACTTTGTCTCCGAATAAATCAGTCAGAGATACTTCATGAATTTTCCCAGAGTTTTTTTCCTGCGTTACATTTACTGTCCTGCTTTCATCAATGTAATTGACATAGATTAATATTTCATCAACATCAATATCACCCAAATCCACCATTACTTTTACCTTTTTTTCAGTGTTGTCATAACATGTATACACTGTGTTTATCCTTATATTATCGAGAACAGCAAGAGAGCATGATTCAGAATAGTCTATCCTTTCCTGAATTATTGAGCGTGCAACCCCCCATATAATTGAGCCTGCCACTATGGTCAGTCCTATTATTATAAGTATTGAGATTACAGCTGACAGACCTCTTTTATCTTTTTTTATCATTTTTAATTTTGAGTTTTATTGTATGTAAACTTCAACTCCGTAGTTTTCATCACAAACATGCTCTTTTGTCCCGCCTTCCTCGGCGTTTCCAAGAAGAACAGGAATTATAAGAAGTCTTTTAACATAAGAATCTGCAATAGTTGTAAGCATAGGAGAAATTGCCTTTCCCTGCTTTAAGCTTACTTCTTCCCCGTTTCCGTCAGTGATTCTTATTTTATCATACTGGCCGTCTATGTAAGTTCTTTTTACTTCAAGTGATTTTATCGGAGCGCTTCCCTGATTTGATATTTCAACTCTTCCTGTTGCTGAATTATAATTTGCATTCAGGACAATATCCTCGCAGACAAGCTCAATATTTTTCTCCCCGAATCCCAAATTTTTTGTAATAACCTCTCTTGTAAATCCCCTAAGCCACAGGAAAATTAAAATCGCAAGAACAACAACAATTCCGATGAGAAGCATTGTTGCCACAATTGGAGAAACCCCTTTCTTATCCATCTTTTTTATTTTTCTCATGCTCATTTCAGTTTATTTTAATTTAAATATTTTTTCAAGATTATTCATTTATTTTTATGCTGCATATTTCTGAAAGCTTTTTAGTGATTTTTGAATTTCCGCATAATGCATCCTGGGTTATTCCCTCATCATTTGTTTCCTGCCTTACAGGAATAATCTCTATTGTCTGTATCTGGTATTCTGTCCCTGCTGAATCCCCGAATGCTGCCCCTCCCTGCACAACACAGCCGGGTATGCAGTCTCCTGACTGAAATGCAAAAAACCAGCTGGTTGAATAAAGACTTACTATGTCTCCGTATTCTGTCTTTCCGTTTATGACATAGCCTCTGATTGAGAATAATCCGTTGTTTTCTATTTCAACTTCAATTTTATTAATTCCATCTTCACCCTGAACGCATTCTGCCCTTGTCACAAGAATTGAAACTTCATCAGGGCATTCAGGAGTGTCTTTTGGGATGTAGGATTTCATCCACTGGTAAACAATAAAGCTCATGAAAACAGCAGCACTGATTAAAAGAACATATCCAATCATTATGCTTATCCCTTTCTTGCTGTTTATCCCCCTTTTTTTCATTTTTAACACAGTAATCTTTATTTTATTATCAGCTTGTTTTGGTTTTTATATTTATGCTTTGATAATGTACTGTTCTCCGTTTTTTTCCTGAATAATCATCACATAAAAGTTCTGCCCTGTCCCGTAATTATAATCCTCTATCTCTTCATCTTCAGATTCCCCGATTGTTCCCCCTTCATAAACATAATAGCTTCTTTCTCCAAGTTTGTCTATTATAATATAAACTTTTTTTGAAGAAGAATAAGTTCCTGTAAATATATCGAGTATGTTTGTCAGCTCCTCCTCATCATATCCATTTATTGTATTATAATCAATCATGTCCTGTTCATTGATGTTGACCTTTGCAAACAGATTATAAATTTCTGTCTTGTCTATCCCCTCTTTTCTTGCAGTATTTGTGACAATTGCCACACCCATGATAAGCGCAACAATTATTATTGCAGCAAGGAGATAAAACTGCCCTCTTTTATTCCAGCCCCTTTTCATATGTATAAATATCAAACTTAGTTTATTAAATTTTCTTCATTATCCCTGTTTTAAAAATAGTTATTTATTTTCAATCTGAATTCCATCCAGAAAATCCAAAACAATAAAAGTGCAGCATCCAGTGTGGGAAGAATTATATCTCTCCATGCAACAGGAAAAAGATTGACAAGATTCAGGCCAATGCCCATTTTAGAAAAAGGATAGAACGGCATTATGCTTCCTGAAAGAGTTGCATCCAGAACCAGATGAAGAACTATTCCGAATGTGAGGATAAAGAATGTTGTCGGAAGTGTGATATGCCTTTTTTCAAATTCCCTGTTTTTTATCTTTAATGCATAGGTTAAAATTCCTGCAAGAAAGAATATCAGCGGGATAAAAATGCTGTGAAGAAATGTCCTGTGAATTTCATTGAATGAAAAACCAAAGAATGATACAACATAAAACAGCGCAATATCCAAATCAGGTATTATGCTTCCTATGGCTGCAATTAGAATATAATATCTTGGGAACTTTTTGTTATTCTTCACAAAAAAGTCTCTGTATAATTCTATTAACAATATTGCAAGAAGTATGTGTGTTGTTGCATATGGCATTTAAAGAAATGGGAAATTATGTTTATTAATTTTCCCTCTTTTTATTACAAAGAATTCAGGATTTATCTTTTGAGAATTTTTTTTATTTGTCCGCCTGCTATTGCATTTCCTAATCTTGCAGCATATAATGCCATGCTTTGAAGAGAACAGCTTCTTTCCACAGGATAAAAATTATTGTTTCTTATTGCTTCTGCCATTGCAGCAGGGTCTTCTCTTAAATCATTGGACTTGAATATGGTGTATGATGCTCCCATGTCCTCCAGCCTGTGTCCGTCAGAAACTGCAATCCCGGGAATATTCAGTCTTGCAGCAAGCATATCTGAATCAAAATTATTTTTCCAGGTTTCCATGGAATTAAATGATTCAATAAAATCAATTTTTCCTCTTTCGTACAAATCCCTGATTTCCTTATCTGAAAGGCTGCTTCTCATTACTTCATTCAGTCCAATAACAACATGCTCTCCATAATTTCTTGCAGCATCAAGAAGATACCTGAAATCTGCTTTTGGAAACTGGGAAAGAGATTCTCTCAGAGGGATATCCCTTTCTGCAAACAAGACATTTACATCTCCCCTGTCTGTCTTGAATTCCTGTCCGTGTATTATCACAACATCTCTTTCATAGGGATGTTTTACTTTTTTGGAAACTTTTATTGCTTTTGATGAAAGAATAACCATGTCCTGATTTTTTAAATCCCATATCTGTATCATTAAGTCTTCCCATCTCTTGTCTCTGTGAACAGCATTGGAGCATGAAGTCACTGTAAGCAGTCCAATATTATTGTCCATGGCAGCTTCAGCTATATCCTCTATTCTTGGGATTTTTCTTTCAAGCCATGTAGGACTGCTTGAAAAGCTCGGGTGAAAGTGCAAATCTGCGTCCATTTTTTGTTTCTTTATTTCTTTGTTTTTAATTTAAATTATTTTTATCATTAGTTTATCAGAACTCTTTTTCCCACATTTTTATCTGTTTAGGATTATTTATAAATTCTTATGTGTCCTGCACTATATAATATCCAGCAGAATAATACTCAATAATATTCAGTGTAGACCCGAAGGATTGCTTCGGGAAAACCAGAGAAGCTGACCTTTATTCCTCCTCAGTTTTGCAACCCACCAAGCACCTTAACAAATGTTTAGGGCTGCTCCGATCAAGGCCTGACCCGTTTCGCATCTGCAAGATCAAGATGGACAAAACCTCAACGTCAGAATAAAGACTTCCTGACAATCCTGTCACGCACCTTCTTGCAGTCTGCCATAAAGCCCGTTTGCAAACAGCGGAGGGCTAACCCGCCAACCTGGTCTACAAAATTATGTGTTTTCAGGAGTTTTTAAGGGTTGCGGAATATTATTTTATATCCCTTTAAGATGAGGCATCTCTTTTTCTATAAATTCAATAATTTCTTTTTTATACTTAGGATTCAAAGATAATGCAGTATATTTTGGTTTTTTATGAATGATTATCCAGTCTTTTTTTTGAAGGTCTTTTATTATTATATCAATATTCTGAAATCTTTTAAAATGTTCAAGTCTGTCATAGCATGCCCCCCAGTTGCATTTTCTTGTCAATTTAAACATAATTTGTGCTTTCTCTAATTCAACTGGCATAGCACAAATAATTAATCAATTATTTTAAATGTTTCTATTTTTGATACTTAATATATATTTATAGAAACATTTAAATAGTTAACCATTTTAGCTACTTAAACCAATTAGGAATAATAGAATGAAAAAAAAGGAAAATAAATCTTTGTTTTTGAAACAATTTGGGGATACTCCCCAGCTTAGAGTCTTGGATTTTCTTATAGACAATAATTTTTTTGATTTTCCCATGACTGAGATAGCAAGAGGGAGCAATGTAAGTTATAACTCGCTTAAAACTTTCTTTGATTATTTCTTAAAATCAGGGATACTTATAAAAACAAGAAAGGTTGGTAAATCTGATTATTACAAACTGGATATTCAGAATACCTTTGTTGAAAATCTGATTAAATTAGACTGGCTTTTGACTAAAAAAAATATTTTGCCAGAAGAAAAAATTATTTCTTAATTTGGTATTTCTTATTATAAAAAATTAAATTAATCTTACATCTTTATTTCCGATTAAATCTTGAGAAACATAGTTATTCCAGAGGGTTTCTGCAATAGCCTGAGAATTATTATCCCTTTCTCTTAAATTTTTCTTGATCGCTTTTAGCATACTTTTTTTTGAATTTTCATGAGATTCTAATGCAGTATGCCCTTTAATTAATCCTAACGGAACCATATTGGAAGTTTGGAAAAAAATCTTGGCAGTTTTATCTTTATTAGGCGTTGTAGCCCGGGTAGTATCCATTAAAAACATAAATGGAATCCTGTAACCTATAAAACATCCATTTTGGTTTTTTATCTTTTTGTTTTCTCCAATCCCAGAAAGACACCAACAAGAACGGGCATAAACAATCCTATCAATAAGTAAATTTTCATTCACACCTAATTTGATTATTTCCTGATTTTTATGTCCTAAAATTTTATCAGGAGAACCATGCCCATTAAAAACAATCATATTAAAATTCAAACTTTTTAACATTTCTTCAAAAATTTTTTTTGATGCAGAATCTTTTTCAAGCAGCTTTATTTTTACTGAATACTCTAAACATTTATCTATTATCTCTTTAGAAAAAACTGCCAAATATTCTGTTACATCATCTGATTTGGGCAGTGTCATTAAAATACCTTTTTTCATTCTATAGAATTAAGTGCAGAGATTAACTGCCCATTTGCCTGCGCTTTAATGAAATTGAGATGTGCCTGAATTATTTGTTTTCCAATAAGGTCTTTATTTTTAACATGTTCAATCATTTCCTGTTTGTTAATGCTTCCCATAGACCCAATAGACAATTTTAAATTTGGTGATACCTGAGCATCTATGCGGGCAATTACTAATTTGATTATATTCTCATCTATATCTCTATTGTCAGAAGAAAAATCTTTTTTCATATTATCCCTATGATTAATAAAGTTTTTAAAATCTTCCCTGAAAGTTCAGATTTTGGATTATTTTTTACTTCGAAATAAGCTGTATCCCATGTATAAGACTTGTCATTAATAACAACAATAATATTTTTTCTTAATTCTTCAGGAACTTCAGGATACGCTCTAAGAAATTTTTCTCTTGCCTTTTCCATGTAATAGTAAGGGAATTTTTATTTATAAAATTATTTGTGAACATATAATCATAGAAAACTCATTTACTTTATCAGACTCATCTTTTTTGTATCAGTGTAGTCTCCTGCCTGCATTCTTAAGAAATATGCTCCTGCAGCCAGGCCTTCTCCGCTGAATGTTAGTTCATGATTTCCTGCATCCATGTATCCTTCTGTAAGTGTTCTTACTTTCTGTCCTGCAGCATTGTAAACATCAAGAGTTATGTATTCTCTTTCTCCAAGGGAAAATCCAACCCTTGTTGAAGGATTGAACGGGTTAGGGTAATTTTGATTCAATCTGAACATTTCAGGAACTTCTTCATTTACAGAAACCTTGTCTTTTACATTAAAATCCCATCTCTTTATCTGTCCGGGAGCGTGAATAATTGTTTTATCATCAGAAGAAAGATTGTAATCAAATCCGTCATTTCTTGTTATTCTGAAATATAACTCATCTCCGTTTCTTGCTCCTTCTATTTCCGGAGTTGATGCTATGTCTGTTGGAATTATTAAATCATAGAAACCTGCAACATTCTCTAATTGCCCTGTTGCTGTATTCATTGTGTCTGCACGGGATATTTCTGTCTGCGCAAGAAGCCTGTTGTCAAGAGTATTGTAAACAGATACTGTTCCGTTTTCAACTGCCATGCTATTATTATAAACAAATCCCTTTGAGTTAAAAGGAAGTTCAGCAGGGTTGAATCCCTGAGCATTTGCCTTTGGAGCTAAAGCAGCCAAACCAATAACTGCTCCTGTAATTACAGGAAGTCCTTTTCTTTTCCCCAGTTCTGCTATTTTTTTTAATAAACTCATTTTATTTTCCTTGTTTTAATATTTTTAAATCTTTTCTCCTGTAACTCTCAATGTTGCTGACTGCTTCATCTCAATGTAAACTGTCATTGTTTCATCAATGTTCTTTAGAGTATTTGTCCATGGCAATACAGTAGGAGAGTAAGTCTTCCATTCTCCATTGACTTTTGCCCATACATTTTCATATCTTCCGCTTATTGAGCTTAATACGCTTGCTGTTGAAGTATCAGTAGGATGAACTGTAAGCTGGAATGTGTTCCATCCTGAGCTTAATGATTTTTGGTATGTTTCAATTATCTTTGTGTTTTCACATAGGCATCCGTTACATTTGTCTGTTGTTGTTGAATCATGGTCATTGCACTCGCTGTCTGCAGAACATTCAGCACCACAACCAGTATTGCAATTTGAACTTATTTGCTGCTGCTGAGTTGTTGCAACTGTGCATGAGTCTGTTGCCTCATTGCACACTGAGTTGAATGCCTGCCTGTAATCCAATGTTAAAGGATTTCCATCAGGATTATTATTGCATGTATTTATTCCCAATAAATTATTTGAGTTGCAGTTTATTGCTGTTCCTGACTGGCACTGGGCATTTGTTGAACTTAGTGTTACACATCTCTCCTCTCCATTGCAGAACAAACCATCATTGCAGTTTGTTGCAGTGCTTGCCTCACTTACACATTCATGGCTTTCACATCTTCCTTCAGTATGTTTCAGTGTTGTTCCACTGCAATAAGTTTTATCCAATGAATTACAGTCACTGTCTGAACTGCATTCATAGCATCTTGCATCATTATGATAAACACTTACTGAAGTACATTGATTTGATGTGCATGAACATGATGAAGTGCATGTGTTTGACATGTCATGATAATCATAATAATCAGAGCCTACGCATTTATCTCTGTTGTCGCATTCTGTTCTTGGGCATCCGTGTGTTGAATCACACTGAGCTCCGCATGTGTTTACATTGCAATTTGAACTTATTTGCTGCTGCTGAGTTGTTGCAACTGTGCATGAGTCTGTTGCCTCATTGCACACTGAGTTGAATGCAACTCTGTAATCAAGTTTGAATGGATTTAAGCTATTACAATTATTTATTCCCAATAAATTATTTGCTGAACAATCAACTGTGCTTCCGGATTGGCACACTCCGAGAGAGCATGTTTCAACACCATTACAATATAATCCATCATTGCAGTTCTGGACAGTTGTTGTTTCTACTGAACAGCTTTCGCTTATGCATTTTCCTTCATCGTGCTTTACTTCTGTTCCAGAGCAATAATCATTATTCAGATGAGAACAATCGCTATCAACAACACACTCGGGAACATAGCAAACATCATCTTCATCTGTCAAACCATCACAGTCATCATCCACTGAGTTGCAGATTTCTGTTGCTCCTGGGTTTATTGCTGAGTTATTGTCATTGCAGTCATTATCACTTAGATAGTTATCTCTGTCAGAATCAAGAAGGCATGTTTCTGGCCTTGTTCTTACATAATCCTCTATTAATTCTATTGTAGCAGGGCCTACCTGTGATATATCATCCAGTTCTGCCATAGTATCAATAGGATTGTCATCTGCTGTTCCATAAGTTCCATCTGCCCCATTCCTGTAATCTATTATATTATTAGCAGCATCAGAATCCAGTCCTGCATCTATGTCTAGTGTTGAAACACCTGTTGTAGGATTATTTACAAATGCAAGTATATTATTTATTGAGTAGCAGAAATCGCATGCATTTCCTATTCCGTCATTGTCATAATCTGCCTGTGATGGATTTGAAACCAGAATGCAATTGTCATTGTCATCATCAATTCCGTCTTCATCTGTATCTTCTGGCTGAACATCAATTACTTCATCATTAGAATCATAAGTCTGGTTGTTTCCAACATCAACCTCTATTTCAACATCATTTTCCCCTGAATCCATGTCAGTTGTGTTTATTGTTATATTATAGGAGGGGTTTGTGTCAGAATATCCTTCATTATATCCGTAACCATATCCGTATTGATAGCCATACTGGTATCCATAGCCATAGCCATAATTATTAGGAGCAGCTATTACATCAATGTTTATTCCCTCGCATCCTGAAATTATTGCTCCTGTTATCGGATTGAATTCGCATACAACATCTCCTTTTATTTTTACCTTAACAGGCTTGTCAAGTTTTATTCTTTCATTTGAGAGAATTTTTATTGTTGCAGTTGTTGTTGTAAGCTCTCCTCTTTCAGGATTGCCAAGGCTGAATCCTGTTATTGAAACATTGACAGCGCTTGCAGGGCCTGCAAAAACAATGAGTCCTATAACAGTAATTGTAATTAGTAAAGAAAATAGCTTGAGATACACTCCTCCTGTCTTGTTTGTGATTAAGCTTCGCATTTTAATAATAAAATTTAAATTATACTTTTTTTAGATGGAATCCCTTTAAAAATATTGTGTTACTCGAAAATAATCCTAGTTCGCCTTTGTTTTTGCAGTTTTTTTCATCTTCCTTAATTTCAGCCTTCTTATCCTTAATGTTACAAGGCTTCCCACAACTCCAAGAGATAATATTATTACCACAGCTGTTCCGCCTGTTCCCAAGGCTCCTGTCACTGCACCTGTAATTCTTGAAAAGAATCCTGTTATTCCACTCTGATTATTTTCAGGCAGGGTGCATTCCCTTGTCTCTTCTGGCTTTTCCAGTGTTGTTATGCACGCTTTATTCTCTTTCAGGCATGTTCTTACCTGTGTTCCGTTTTCACAATCGCTCCACTCACTGCACTGCCATGATGTTAAGCATGCTCCTGTTTCAGTGCTTCCTCCGGTATTTGTTATATCCCCTTTTTGGATTATGTTTATTATTCTCTCTTCAGAAGAATAAACTCTTTCTCCCACATCAATCTTCAGCTGAATTTTATTTTCCCCTGTATTGAAATATGATGTGTCAAACTGGATTTCATATTCAAGAACTCCATTGCTGTATCCGTTATTATAGCCATATCCATACCCATAGCCGTAACTGTAATCATACCCGTATTTGTATCCATATCCATAACCATGGCTGTAAGAAGAGCTTATGAGATTTATTTCTATTCCCTCGCATCCTGAAATTATCTGTGTTGTTATCGGATTGAACTCACAGACTTCAGCATCATTTGCATAAATTTTCCCATTGTCAAAAGCAATCCTTTCATTGGAGTTTATTTCCACAGAGGCAGTTGTGTTTATTTTATTTCCTTTTAATACATCAGAAACAGAGAATCCATTGAGATTTATTTTTATGGCACTTGCAGGGCCGATTAGAAAAATAATGCTTATTACTATTAATGTTGCAAGAATTCCTGTTATCTTTCTGTTCCTTTCCTCGTTCAAAAAATTGCTGTTCATTTCCTTATCTCTGATTGATTTTGTGCTTTTACCTTATGCTGTATTTATGTCTACAGATTAATCATATAATCTATGTATAAAAACACTTCTATTCCATTTAAAAAGATATCCCTTTGTGTTCTTACTCAAATTTACGACATTTCGCCAAAAATCAAAAGCTTTAAATACAATATGCCAATGATTTTTTTATGAAAACTGCAACGATGGAGTACTCAATTATTGTGCCAATACACAATGAAAATGGCAATATTTCTGTTTTGGATAAAGAGATTAAATCTGTTATGAACAGCCTGTCAAAAGACTATGAGATTATTTACATTAATGACGGCTCAACAGATAATTCTTTTGATGAACTGAAAAAACTGAAGAATGTGAAGATAATTGACTTGAACAGAAATTACGGCCAGTCAACTGCTCTTGATGCAGGATTCAGGGAGGCAAAAGGAGAGATTATTATTTCCATGGATGGTGATTTGCAAAATGACCCAAAAGACATTCCAATATTATTAAAAAAATTAAAGGATGATAATCTGGATGTTGTTGCAGGATGGAGAAAAAAGCGTAAGGATAATATTCAGTTCAGGATTCTTACAAAAACAGGAAGATTTTTGAGAAAGATGTTAATAAGCGATGGTGTCCATGATACCGGATGCACTTTGAGAGTTTACAAGAAAAAGGCAGCAAAGAGCCTTGACCTTCAGGGAGAGATGCACAGATACATTCTTGCATTGCTGAGATGGAAGGGATTCAGAATCGGAGAAGTTGAAGTAAACCACAGGCAGAGAGTAAATGGAAAGACAAAATACACTTCAAGCAAGGCAATAAGGGGTTTTCTTGATTTGATGTATATATGGTTTATAGAAAAATACTCGCAGAGACCTCTTCATGTTTTTGGCTACATGACAATCATTTCATTTTTCCTTTCATTTTTGTGCCTTCTTGAAGCAATACTGGCAAGAATACTTGCTGAACTGTCCCTGAACAGAAATGGTTTTTTCTTTCTTGGATTTTTCTTTTTAATGATAGGAATAATGTTTTTCAGCTTTGGAATAATCATTGATTTGCTAATTAAAATACATTTGAACAATTCTCCTATTGAGAAAAGATATTACATAAGAGAAGTTCTTGAAAAATGAATGACAAAATTTATAAATCCCGGAAATTTTATATTCTTAACAGTCTTCGGATTGTGACGATATTCCCCGGTAATCAAGCGGTTGCCGGATGCTTTATTCTTTTAAATAAATTCAGGGGGAATTTTTAATGGATGACTGTA
>Ga0265297_10001343_pt1 | contig 58696 bp, 43 predicted proteins | sample Munlanlwell13791_FD_192502 | JGI IMG/M metagenome (GOLD analysis project Ga0265297, IMG submission 192502) | Leachate microbial communities from a municipal landfill in Southern Ontario, Canada - Leachate well 137-91 | ecosystem: Engineered > Solid waste > Landfill > Unclassified | place... | reverse complement strand
TTGTTGCCTTGGTGTTGGAAATCCAACCGTTGCTTCAGCCAAAGGCCCAGGTCCACACCCACACCGGAGCAGCGTCCTGAAAAGACAATCGCATCCACGCCGCCCAGCGCTGCCATGCCCGCGCCGCACACCTGCAGCAGGCGGTATTGGAGAATCTCCCGCGCCAGTTTGCACTCCGGCTGGTCTGAGTTGAAAATTTCCGCTAGCGCGGTAATGCGTCCGGTCAGGCCCATCCACCCGCTCTGCTGTGTAAGCACGGCGTTGATCTGCTCCGGCCCCCAGCCTTTTTTCTGCGCCAGCATGATGACGATGCTGGGGTCCAGCTCGCCGCAGCTGGTCTGGCCGGGCAGTCCTTCGAGCGGCGTCGCGCCGCTGGTGACCATGAGCGGTTTGTTGCCCAGCACGGCTGCGACTTCGGGCCGGGCCTCCAGGCAAATGGAGAGAACTCGCGCGGGCTTGGTCAGGCCCATGGCGTTCCGTTTGCGCGCGATGTGGGCGCACGCGTTGGCGTGGCAGATGCCGTGATAGCCGAAGCGGCGCAAACCGGGCGTCTTGGCAAGGTTCTTGTCCACGGCGTAGAGATATTCGCGCGCCGGCAGATTCACGAAGAAGGCGGTTTCAAAAATCAGGATCACCGGCACGTTGGGAAACGCGGCATCGCAAGCGTGAATCAGCGCCAATAGCGGCGGCGTATGCAATGGCGCGAGTGGCACCAGCTTTTCCAGCCGCTGGATGACTTCGGGGGTGACCCGCGTCGGCGCTTTGAATTCCTCGCCGCCATAGACGCCACGCAGGGCGATGATCTGCGGCGACGCGCACGCTTTGTTCGTTCCGGCGGCGGTGGCGATCTGCCGGATGATGTGTGCCAGCGCATGCTGGCTGCCGTCAGCGCTGCGGTAGTCGGCCAGCAAGCCGGTACACACCGGTTTGTCCCAGCCGTTCGAGAAGTAGCTGAAGGCCAGTTTCTGCTGACCGGGTTTTAGGATGAGCACATTCATGCGTGGATTCCTTTGCTCGTGGAAGATTCGGCGGTGGATTGGGTGGACGTTGCGCGACGCTTTATCTTCGGCGTGCCTTTCACACTGTCCTGGCTTGGAACGAGGTTGGCCGGAGTGCGCACTTGGGTTGGCTTCTCGCAGGGTTCGGCCGCCGAAGAGGAATGAGCTTCACGCTCCAGCGCCGGGGATGCGTGGTCCAGCGTCAGGAAAGTCCGCCGGGCGATGGCCAGTTCCTCGTTGGTCTGCACGACCAGAATGCGAACGGCACTGTCAGCGGCGGCTACGTCGGTTGGGTATTGGGTGACGTGGGCGTTTTTCTTGGCGTCCATTTTCATGCCGAAGGCCGCCATGTCGGCGCACATGGCCCAGCGCACCTGGGGCACGGTCTCGCCGATGGTGTCGGTGAAAATTACCGCGTCGGGCTGGCCGACCACCGCCAGATATGCGCCGAGGTATTTGCGCAAGCGCCACACATAGACCTGCTCGGTCTGGGTGAGCCGCGCGCTTTTCTCACCGGTCGCGGACAGCGGATTGGCGAGGACATCGCGGATGTCGGCGGTGGAGCCGGTCAGCCCCAGCACGCCGCTCTTGTTGTTGAGCAGGGAAAGAACTTTCTGACCGTCGCCGTCGGTCTGGGCCAACAGTTGCATGGTGACGGCGGGATCGAGGTCGCCGCAACGGGTGCTCATGACCAGGCCCTGCAAGGGCGAATAGCCCATGGTGTTGTCCACCGACTGGCCGTTGACGATGGCGCACAAGCTGGCGCCGCCGCTGCCGAGGTGGCAGCTCACGGCGTTGAACTGCGCGACCGGCTTCTTCAAGAAGGCGGCGGCTTCTTCCATCACGAACTGATGGCTGGTGCCGTGGAAGCCGTACTTGCGGATGCCGAGTTCGTCACGAATCGCACCGGGCAATGCGTAGGTGTAAGCCTTTTCGGGAATCGTGCCGTGAAACGCCGTGTCAAACACCGCCACTTGTGGCAGGGCGGGATAGCGTTCCTGGCACGCATACATGAGCGCCATCGCGGGCGGATTGTGCAGCGGCGCCAGGTCGCGAATGGCTTCCAGCTTCTGCATCACATCGCCGGTGACGACGGTGGGGTTGCGGAAAAACGTCCCGCCATGAACGAGCCGGTGGCCGACGGCGTCAGGACGGAGTTTCTCATCCTGCATCAGCAGCTTCATCACTTCCTCGAACGCTGCCGCATGGTTGGCCATGGGGACTTCCTTGGTGAATTTTTCCTTGCCGACATGATAGAGAATGACAGACGGCTTGGCGGTGGGAGGACCCACGCGTTGGGCCTCACCGCCGGTCAGTTCGATCGCCTCGGGCATCGCCAACAGGCGATACTTGAGCGACGAACTGCCACAGTTGAAGACTAGAATATTCATAACTTCTCCAAACAAAGGTGACTCGCTGGTGGAAGATATGCTTCCATCCGCAGCAGGCGGCGTCGGAAGAAGCATTCTTCCAGACTCCAAACCCTGATCACCCATCTGCAAGTGAATGTTTTTCCGCCGGCTGCCTCGGTTTCATGAGGCAGCCGGCGTTTGGATTATATCTCGTCTGACGTCCAGCCGCAGACCGGGATGCCAATCAGGCCATGCACCATCGCGGTGGTGCCATAAACGGCCTCGGTGATTTTGGCGGTTTCGACATATTCGTCCGCCACGTGCGCTTGCGCCTCGCCGCCAGGGCCGTAGCCGATGGCGGGCACGTTGAATTCCTTGACCAGCACGCTGCCGGCGGTGCCCATGCCGAGACGGCCGAGCTGCCATTTGGCGGGCCGCACTTCGCAATCAGCGGCGGCCAGCGACTGGCACGCGCGGCTGAAGAGCGGGTGAAACGGATCAATGGCCCACGCGTGCGTGATGTGCTGCACCGTTGTGGCCATGCCGTTGTACATGCGCTTGGTTTCCTTGCGCACGGCCACTTCCACCGCCACGCCGCCGCCGGATTGATACACCATTTCCGCGTCGTGCTGGAGTTGGTTCACCACACTGCCCGCGTCCTCGCCGAAGCCCAGCCGGCGCGTCATGGGAATGGTGGCACGGCGGAAGTCGCCGACGGTTTCAAAGCGCGGTTTCCGAACGGCCAGGGTCTCTGGCTCATGGGCCGGGCGCACGCCCCTGCGTTGCCGGTTGGCGCCAAAGTCGTCGTAAATAGCCTTCGTCACGTCGTCCACGTGGAATGGATTCGCGCCTTCAACAACGACGTCTATTTCCATCCAGCCATCGTGACCATAATACAGTCCCAGCCCGGTCGGCTCGCCGAGGATGGCGAACGTCGGCTTCATGCCCAGCAGCGGCAGCGTGCGTTCCATCAACACGCGCACGCCAGTGCTGCGGCCATTTTCCTCGGCCACGGTCGCGGCCACCACCAGATTGCCGCGCAATGGCAGCAAGCTGCGGCGCAACAGCGCGCCGGTGAACACCTGCGCCGCAAGGCCGCCCTTGCAATCTGCCGCGCCCGTGCCGTAGAGCCGGCCGTTCTCAATCCGGGGCGGGTTGCCCTCCGGCGACGCAACGGTATCGAGATGGCTGTTGAGCAGCACCGTCGGCTCGGCTTCGCGGCCAAGCATCACGCCAACGACGTTGCCCGCGTCATCGCGGAACACTTTGTCGTAGCCGATTTCCCGCATCTTGGCTTCCACCAAACCGGCGATCTTGGCTTCGTTCAACGTTACGCTGGGAACACGCACCAGTTCCTCCGCAAACGCCAGGGTATTCTGCTTCAGCCCTTCATTTTTATTTTTCAAAATCGAATACATGATTATTAGAACCTTTCTATTTCGCATTTCATTTCAAGCCGCCCTTGCGAGCGGTGACTCTCCTATTGCAATCCGGATGCCAACCGGGAGCGCCTGCAAAGAACAGTGCGTTTTCCGCAAAAAAGCGGAATTGCGATGTGAGAAAGGGTGCTATGGTCATGCAAGTTGCAATTACACGATTTCAAAATGAAATGACGTAAATGAAAGCTGCGGATCTAAAACTTGAAGAACTAGTCGATTTCGCCGAAGGCCGCCTGACCTTGAAAGAGCGGCGGATGGTGCTGCACAACATCCATGCCTTTGCGCAGTTTCGTAAAGACCTCTTTGACATGGTGGGCGCGGATCACGCCCGCCGCATCCTGACGCGGTTTGGTTATTTCTGGGGCCAGGCTGACGCCGCCGCGATGAAGCGCGTTTTTGAGTGGGACAACCTGACTGAACTCATCAAAGCCGGCGCGCGTTTGCACACGCTGCAAGGCGCCAACCGCACCATCATTCGCAAGCTGGAAATGGACGAGGCCACCGGCCGTTTTCAGATGGAAGTGGTCTGGCACGATTCCGGCGAGGCGGAGGAACACCTGATGGAGATCGGCAAGGCGGCGCACCCCGCGTGTTGGATACACGTCGGCTACGCCAGCGGCTACTGCTCGTTTTGTCTGGGCCGCAACGTCTATTTCATCGAGAGCCAGTGCGAGGCCTGCGGTGACCGCAGTTGCATTGCCACCGGCAGGGACGAGGCTTCGTGGGGTGGTGAACTCAAGCCGCATCTGCCGTTTTTCCAGGCCAACGATATCTGGGGCAAAGTGAAAACATTGTCGCAGGAATTGCGCCGCAAATCGCGCGAGCTGGCCGCGCAACGCAAACTGCTTGGCTGGGGCGTGGGCACACCCAAGTCGCCGTTCATCGAAGTCCGGAGCGAGGCGTTCCGGCGCGTGCTCGAACTGGCCACCCGCGTGGCGCAATTCGATTCGTCGGTGCTCATCAACGGCGAAACCGGCACCGGCAAGGAAGTACTGGCGCGTTTCATTCATCGCCAATCGCCGCGCACCGCCCGGCCGTTCGTGGGCGTCAACTGCACCGCCCTGCCGGAGACGTTGCTGGAGAGCGAGCTTTTCGGCCACAAAGCCGGCGCGTTCACCGGCGCCACACGCGACCGCGCCGGCCTGTTTGAGCAGGCGGAGAAAGGCACCATCTTCCTCGACGAGATCGGCGACATCACGCCGGCGATGCAAATGAAGTTGCTGCGCGTCCTGCAAGAGCGGGAAATCCTGCGCATCGGCGAGAATGAGCCGCGCAAGATTGACGTGCGCATCATCGCGGCCACCAATCGCAACCTGCTGCAAGCCGTCCGCGAGGGGCGCTTTCGCGAAGACCTGCTCTACCGGCTGCGCGTCATCGAAATTGAAATCCCGCCGCTGCGGCTGCGCAAAGACGACATCCTGCCGCTGGCGCGTCACTTCGTGAAGCAACTGGCCGAGCGGCTCAAGCAGCCGCACCTGCGGCTCGACGCGACCTGCGTGGATTTCCTGCTGGACTATCCCTGGCCGGGCAACGTGCGCGAATTGGAAAACGCGATGGAGCGCGCCACCGTGCTGTGCGCCCACCACGTGATTCTGCCGGAGCATCTGCCCTCGAACGTCGTTCAACCCGGGTTGGGCCAAATCACCTTTGGCGAAACCAGCCTGAAGACGCTGGCCGAAATAGAGCAGGCTCACATTCAGGCGGTGCTGCAGGCGGTGGCGGGCAACCAGACGCAGGCGGCGAAAATCCTCGGCATCAGCACCACCACGCTGTGGCGGAAGACGAAGGAACAGAAGTAAAATGAACCAGCGGTTCATCGAGCTGGGCCTGGCGTCTTCAACACGGCCATGCAGTTGATGCCAGTCATCGGTGCGACGATAGACGGCCCCACCCCGGGCCTTGCGGCAGGTTTCCGTGGAGGCTTGGCATCCCGGAACCCGTGCGCTAGCTTCCGGGACGTGGAAACTGTTTCAGAATGCCCATGACTGCCCGCGACGGATGAAGCCGCCCATCTATCTCGACTACCACGCCACCACGCCGGTGGATCCGCGCGTATTGGAGGCGATGCTGCCGTTCTTTTCGGAGCACTTTGGCAACGCCGCGAGCCGCACGCATGTCTTCGGCTGGCGCGCGGCGGAGGCGGTGGACGCGGCGCGCGCGCAGGTGGCGGCGCTGATCGGCACGCGATCACCGGAGGAGATTGTCTTCACCAGCGGCGCGACGGAGTCGGACAATCTTGCGATCAAAGGTGTCGCGCAGGCCTGCCGCGACAAGGGCAACCACATCATCACCGTGACGACGGAGCATCGCGCCGTGCTTGACGCTTGCAAGCGGCTGGAGCGTGACGGCGTCAGCGTTGCTCTCCTGCCCGTGGACCCGCACGGCATGGTTTCGCTGGATGCCCTGCGCACGGCGATCACCGACCGCACTGTCCTCGTCAGCGTGATGGCTGCGAACAACGAAGTGGGCACGCTCGCGCCGCTGGCGGAGATCGGCCGCATCACGCGCGAGCGACGCGTGCTGCTCCACACCGACGCAGCGCAGGCCGCCGGAAAAATCCCGCTCGATGTCGAAGCGCTGGGTGTGGACCTGCTTTCGTTCACCGCACACAAGCTCTGCGGCCCGAAAGGCATCGGGGCGCTCTACGTGCGGCGAGGCGTCCGCGTGTCACCCCAGATGGACGGCGGCGGCCACGAGTCGGGCTTGCGCTCCGGCACGCTCAACGTTCCCGGCGTGGTTGGTTTCGGCAAGGCATGCGAAATTTGCCGGCAGGGGATGGCGGAGGAAACCGCGCGCGTCTGCCGGTTGCGCGACCGGCTCCGCGCGAAGATCGCCGAGTCGCTTGAGAAAGTCTTCCTGAACGGTCATCCCACCGAACGGCTCGCGGGCAACCTGAACCTGAGCTTCGCCGGCGCGACGGCGGAAGCGGTCATGGCGACGATGAAAGACGTGGCCGTCTCGTCGGCGTCGGCATGCACGACTGCGGCGGTGGAGCGATCGCACGTGTTGCGGGCGATGGGCGTGAAGCGTTCGCTGGCGCATAGCTCGATCCGTTTTGGCTTGGGCCGGTTCACGACGGAAGAGGAAGTGGACTACGCCGCACGCCGCGTGATCGAGGTGGTGCGCGAAGTGCGCGCGATGCCGCCCATGGAACAGTTGGCTCTCATCGCGGCCCGCGACAGGTGCTGACCGCGATTTTCCCCAACAAAATCTTTCCCGCCGCTGCCGAAAGTTGGTTAGATTGCACCATGTCTGATGTTTTTCGATTTGCAGTCATCGGCGACTGTCATTTTGTCAGCCCGAAGTATCACGCTGAGGAAAACCGCGACGACGCTTACCGGCGCTACGCGTGGATGATGGAGAACGTCTGGCCGCGCCTGTTGGCGGAGATCGCGGCGGAGAAGCCGGCGTTTCTCGTGCAGCTCGGCGACTTTGTCGAGGGCTCACGCGACCCGTCGCTGCAATCGGCGGAACTGCGTGAGGCACTCGGTCTGCTTCGGGGCGGCTGCGGCTGCCCTGTCTGGTTCGTCAAAGGAAACCACGACCGCGAGCCGGCGCTGCGCGAGGTAGTGATGCCGGAGTTGCGCGAACGGCTGCTGGCGCTGGCGGGTGGCAAGGGGCGGCCGCTGACGACGTTTCATTACGCGTTCGACCACGGCGACACGCGGTTCATCGTTGTGGACGACGTGAATCTCCGCCCTGGCTCGCCGCAGGCGGCGTGGTTGGAGGCGGAGTTGAAAGGAGCGAAGGAACGCGGTGCGCGGACATTCTTGTTTTCGCATGCGCCGTTATTCACAGTCGGCCGGCCGTTTTGGGGTCTCAAGCCGATGCTGGACGTGACACTGCCGCTGCTGGACCGCTGCCGCGTGGACGCGTTTTTCTGCGGGCACTCGCACAACCACGCCGCGACGCTGCACCGCAACGTTCGCAACCCGCTGCTGCAACTGGAAACGACGATCCTGGGTTATCCGCAAGCGCCGCTGGTGCCGCTGCACGAAGTGCGGCCGTCAGCGGTGTCGCGCCACAGCTACGATTATCTGTGGGGCTTCGTCGAAGATTGCGCGCCGTCGTGGTATCTCATCACCGTCGCCGGCTCGCGGGTTCGCGCGGAGTGGCGATTACTCGGCCGTGACGCGTCGGGCGTGCTGGAGTGGAGCGAGGCCGGGCGGGTGGTATGTGCGAAGCGGCCGGAGTCTCCTCCGCGCGTCGGGCTGGGCGCGGAGGAGTTGCGCGACGTGCGGGAAGCGCGCGTGTTCATGGCCGGCTACAAGTGCTTCGACCCGGAGAAGCGGGTGTTGTTGAACGGCGTGCCGATCGGCGGCACACCACCGCTGACTTGTTTCGACTGCCATATGGCGGTGGCCGTGCCGCCGGAAAAACTCAGCGCCCTTGCGCTGGAGAACGAGATCGTGATCGAGAACCCCCACGGCGAGAAGTTCCTGGTCGGCAGTTTTTACATCGAGGCCCGGCTGGGCGATGGCCGGCTGGCGCGTTCAACGGTGTCGCAGGAAGTTTATGCGACATGCGGCGACTGGGACGGGTGGAGTTCACCGATCCTGCGGCACGTGGCGCCGGGAAAGCCGATTCGCGTGGAGGGGTTGGTGTTTTGAGCAAATGGGGCTGGCGACTGGTGATCCGTGATTCGTAATCCGTAGCTCAGTCGAATCCAGTTGCCGTTTACAGATCACGAATCACGAGTCACGAGTTACTCTCCCCAAACGCTTCCGTCTCGAAACAAGAGAGCGTGCAGCCGCTGCGCCAGGCGTCGTGCGGCAGACCGGCTTTGAGGCAGAGGTGAACAAGCGTTTCTTCCGGCGTCCAGCGTTGCTCGACCATGACCTCCGGCAGGAAGAGCGCGCGGCGGCCATTCTTCTCCAAAATGATGCCGTGCTTGCCGATCACGAATTCCTCGATGCCGTGCACGCGATGCGCGGGCGAGAGGACGTTGATCTCGATGTGAATGCGCGGCAACTCGTCGGCGCCGACGGGAGAAAAACGCGGGTCGCGCGCGGCGGCACTGACGGCGTTGTTCGCGACGCAAAGCGCCAGCGGCTCGTCAGCCTCGATGGTTCCGATGCAGCCGCGCAGTTCGCCGTCCTCGGTCAGCGTGACGAACGCCGCACCGGGCTGCATCAGGCGGTCTGCGAGGCGGGATTCATCGACGCCCGGTTTCCGGATACGCTCGACGACAGCCTGTTCGATGGCGCGGCGGGCGATTTCCAGAAGCGTGCGTTTCTCGTCGGCGCTGAACAACCCGGTCTGAGCCACCGTGCCGCCGGGTTCGCAAAACGCGATGGCGGCGTAGCTGACGGAGTGTTCGTAGTCACGCTCGATATCGCCAGAGAGAGCGTAAGCCACCAGCACCGGTTGCGGCGGCGTCTGTCGCAGCTTCGCAAGCCTCAACAACACGCCGATGGGCGCCTCGCCGCAGATGGTGTTGCGGGTGCGTGCCATGTAGCTCTCGAAACCGGCCGCGTCCAGCGCCAGAATCCGGTCAATGCCCTCGCGGTCGAGTTGGGCGATATGCTCGCGATCCGTCCTGCCGAACGGCTCAAAATCGAAGCTGGGCCCGTAGTGACAGAAATCGCTGCTGGCCACGACCAGCGTGCGTTCGTCCCACAGCGGCAGCAGCGCAGCGGCCAGCGTGTCACGCTCGCGCGACGCCACGTTGCCGAGAACGAGCGGCACGAGGCTGAACTGGCCGAGCGCTTTTTGCAGAAACGGCAACTGCACCTCCAGCGAATGCTCGCGCGCCTGCGGTTCGGCCTGGTCGCTCACCAGTTCGCACCTGCGTAATGCAGCAATCGCCGCCGTGTCCACCGGCACGTCGCCGAGCGGGGTGCGGAACGCAGTGAAGTCACCGGTGCTCGCGCCATTCAACAACGCGCAATGGCTCGGCGCGAGCAAGATGACGCGCGCATACTGGCCGGGCCGGAGCAGCTTGTAATTCGCGGCGGCAGTCGGGCCGCTGTAGACATAGCCGGCGTGGGGGCAGATCATGGCGAGCGGCTGTCCCGGCAAATCAAGCGCGGCGGGCGCGGCGGCGAGATGCTTCTCAACCATCGCGCCGAGCGTTTTGGCGTCGCCGGGATAAAACGTTCCTGCCACCGCGGGCTCACGCACGCCCGGGGACGTTCCCCCACCCTCGTCCGATTTGCCTTTGGACAATCTCATAGTCCTCGTCACGTCTCGTGACGCGACAGGTTCTGCGGCTGCCCTGGCCAGGCATCGCCCTTGCAGTGGGCGGAGCAACTATCGCCTCGTCCACTAGGGTCCGGGGGCGGCCACGCCATGGCGGCGATCCATGGCGGCCTTGAATCTCTCGGCGGTCGCGGTGATGCCGTCACGAGCAGCGGAAAGGTTGCCAACCGTCTTGCTCAAATCCACGGCCAGCGGTGTTTGCTTCGTCAGGAACGCGGCAAGCACGGTGTCGGACGAAGAGTCGCGCAGTTCGCCGGCCATGGTGACAGAACCGATGAACGAGCCCTGCGCGCCCGCGCCGCTCTTCATCAGATTCACACCCATGCCGATGGGAGAGAAATGGGACACCACAGCCATCGTGGGTGTGGTCAGTTCCACGTCCGTCAACATCAGCCTGAGGCGAAGCACATCCGGACCGGGCTGATTCACGATCGGATACTTCGGCCCCAGCACGCGGACAAATTCGGTCTGCGCGAACTGCACTAGGTCCTGTTTCATTTGCCCGGTGACTTTGCCCTTGTGCCAGCTTGCGCCGGAACCCTGGTAGATCTCGACCGGGCCGATGATGAACTTGGAATACTGCGCGAACTTCGCGCCTTCCTTTATATAGACGAGACTATGGGGGAACTGGGTGTTCGATTGCAGTTTGTCCGCATCGGGCACGTCGGAATATTTTGCGTTCTTCGGAGCGGACGAACACGCGGCCATCAACAGGCCGGCCGTAATTAGCAGGGCGACATTCAGCAACTTCGTTTTCATATCGGTTCTCCTTGTCATGATATGACAGATGACGAGCGGTTTTGGGGTATTGCGTTCCGGTGTTTTACTGTGGCTTTACGGAACCCTGATTGATGTAAGCGACCACGCCTTTAACGATCTCAGCACCCAGACTTTTTACATCTTTTTCGGTGCCGTGCCGTTTGTCAATGACGAACTTGGCGGCCATCACGTAGGGGTTCATCATGATGAGACCGCCAGGCATTTTCTTGGCACGGTTGCCGGACCCCATGACCATGATGGGCAGGCTCGGGTCGCGGGCGAGGTCGGACACGGCGATGTCAGCTTCTGCTTTGCCGGCGCCAGCGCCAAAACCCACGGTGGCCTTGACGGCAGACTGGCCTTCCTGGATCTCCTCGAACCAGCCGGTGAGCAACCAGCCTTCTCTCGGCAGCGGCGCATTGCTTGCGGCGAACTGAATCCGGCTGTCGGACTGTCCCGGGTAGTATACGGTATGGATTTCCTGGAGATATTCGGAACGGAAACCCGCTTTTCTCAAGCCCGTGACGATTGTATTTGAGAGCATGTGAGCCAACGACGTGGCCTTGTCAGCCGGATCGCTGTTGTGCTGAAGCGGGCGTCGTCCACCGAGAAGACCCTGCCTCTCGCCGCCGAGCAACCCCTTGTGCTTGATCTGGCTCGCATCCAAATGGAAATCGGTCACGAAGATGATCGACGGCCTTTGGGCGGCGGGGGTTGCCGGCAATGCCCTGACGATCTGTTCCGACGGCGGGGGTTGTTGTCCGATGGCATATCCTGGCAGGCAGGCGAGCGCGATCCAGACAGTTGAACGAATCCAAACGCTGATGGAGGTTTTCATGAGTTTCTATGGTTATGGGTTATGGTTGCAGATTTGACTTCGTTATTTTTGGACGGCGGGCTGGGTTTGCTGCCAGCCACCGCCGAGAGCACTGTAAAGCTGAACAATCGCTAGTAACTGATTCAGTTCGGTTTGTGCAAGCGCGTTTTCAGCAGGGAACAATTGCTCCTGGGCATTCAGAACGTCCAGGTAGCTGGCCTTGCCGGCCATGTAGCGCTTCATCGAAACACTCACAGCTTCTTGATACGCCCGCACCGACTTCGCCTGCTGCAGGCGAACCCCTTCGAGTTTTTCCCGCGCAATAAGAGCATTGGCAACATCGCTCAAGGCGTTGAGCGCGGTTTGCTGGTAGGCGAGCAGCGCTTCATCACGTGCAGCCTTGGCTTGGCGGTATTGGGCAATCAACTTGCCGCCTTGGAAGATGGGTCCCGTTGCATTGGCGGCGATCGACCACGTGCCGGCCGAGCCGCCACTCATGGCCAACGAGGAGAGATCCGGGCTGATTTTTCCGGCGAGAGTCGTCAGGCCGATCTTGGGCAGGAACTCCGCCATCGTGACGCCGATCTGCGCGTTGGCAGAACGCAAGTTCTGTTCGGCCTGGCGGATGTCGGGCCGGCGTTCAAGAAGCGTGCTGGGCAGGCCTGCGGGCACGGCGGGCGGCATGATCTGGTCCAGCAGCTTCGCGCTGCGTGGGATCGGGCCGGGCGCGCGGCCGAGGAGAATGCTGATTTGGTTTTCCTTGAGGACGATCTGACGCTCGATATCGGGAATAGTCGCAGCGGCCGTGGCCATCGAGGCTTCCGCGCGGGAGGTGTCGAGCAGTGAGGCAGCGCCTCCCACGAGTTTTCGGTAGAACAACCGATAGGTTTCGCCAAAGGAAGTCGTCGTGCGTTTGGCGATGTCGAGCGCGAGGTCAAGTTCCAGAAGTTGGAAATAAGACTGGGCCACCGAGCTGACCAGGCTCAGTATGACGCCGTTGCGAGCCTCCTCGCTGGCAAGGTATTGCGCGCGGGCTGATTCGTTGAGACGGCGGATGCGCCCCCAAAGATCCAGTTCCCAGGCTGCATTGATCCCCATCAGCGCGGTGCTGGCGTCCAGGCCGTCTCGAGGGCTGGCGTTGCCAAGCATCTCGTTCTTTCCTTTGCTGACATTGCCCTGATAGTTGACCGTCGGGAAGAACTGGGCGCGTGCCTGTGCGGCCGACTGGCGGGCCTGCTCGATGCGCGTCGCGGCGATGAGCACGTCATAGTTGTTTGTCAGCGCGGTTCGGATGAGAACCTTCAGCGTATCGTCCTTGTAGATATCCCACCACGCCACGTCGGCCAGCGAGTTCGTCGTCGCAAGCGTGGTGGCGCTGCGGAAGTTGGCGGGTGAGGCCACGGCCGGCCGCTTGTAATCCGGCCCGATCGCACAGCCGCTCTGGAAGATGACCAGTGATCCAATCCCCACGAGCAGGGAATGAGCAATCACCCATGACCAGGGACTTCGCTGCGCGCGTCGGCGCATGGGGGATCCGGCAGACAACTTGCCTGCGTCGCCGTCTGTTTGGAAATTGGAATTTGGAGTTGCTTTAGTCATTGCGTCAATGGGTGACTGGCTGTGGGTTCAACCGTCACGGTTTTCTTTCGGCTCCATTTCTCCACCAGATAGAACATGACGGGAATCAGGAAGATGGCGATGCCGGTGGCGGCCAACATGCCGCCGATGACCACCGTGCCCATCACCTGCCGCGCGAGAGCGCCGGAACCGCTTGCAATGGCCAGCGGCACGCAGCCGAGGATGAACGCGAACGAGGTCATCAAGATGGGCCGCAACCGCAACTTCGCCCCGGCCAGCGCCGCTTCGGCAATGTCCTTGCCGCCCTCGTGTTCCGTTCTGGCGAACTCGACGATGAGGATGGCGTTCTTGGCGGCCAGCCCGATGAGCATCACCAGCCCGATCTGGGCGTAGATGTTGTTCTCCATCTGCCGGATCATCAACGCGCCGAACGCGCCAAACACCGCGACGGGCGTGCTGAGCAGGACGCTGAACGGCAGCGACCAGCTTTCATATTGCGCGGCGAGGATCAGGAACACGAACAGCAACGACAGGCTGAAAATGGCGACCGGCGAGATGCCTTGCTGCGCCTTCTTCTCCTGGAAGGACATCGCCAGATAGTCATAGCCCATCTCGCGCGGCATCGTCTTCTCGAACACTTCCTCCAGCGCCTTCATGGCCTGTGCGGAACTAAAGCCGGGCTTGGCCGTCACGTTGAGTTGCGCGCAACGGTAGAGGTTGTAGCGCATCGTGAACTCCGGGCCGGACTGCGATTCCAGCGTTGTCAGCGCGGAGAGGGGCACCATCTGCTTGTTGTTGCTGCGAACGTAGAACTGGCCGACCTTCTCGCCCTGCGTCCGGTAATCGCCCTCGGCCTCCACATAGACCTGCCACTGCCGGCCAAACCGGTTGAAGTAGTTGACGAACGTGCCGCCCATGAAGCACTGGAGCGTCTGATACACGTCGCTCAGGTTGACACCCTGCCTGAGGACCCTGTCGCGATCCACTTTCACAAACTGCTGCGGCACACTCGGCAGGAACGTCGTCAGCACGCCACCCAACTCCGGCCGCTGGCGCGCGGCGGCGACGAACTTCTCGACGTTCTCGGCCAGAAACGCCACGTCGCGGCCCGCGCGGTCTTCAAGCAGAAACGTGACGCCACCGGCGGTGCCGACGCCGGGGATGGCCGGCGGTGGAAACGCGAACCCGAAGGCGTCGGGAATTTTTTGCAGCCCGCGGTTCAGGTGGAGCATGATGAAGCGGTATCGTTCCGCGATGGTCTTGCGATCCGCCCACGGCTTGAGCTTGATGAAGAAAAACCCGCTATAGGTGGCGGCCACGTTGCTGATCAGGCTGAAGCCAACGATGGTCGTGCAGCATTCGACACCGGGCGTGTTGCGAATGATCTGGTCCGCCTTGAGGCAGGCCTCGGTGGTGCGCTGAAGCGAGGAGGCGTTCGGCAGTTGGAGGCCGCCGTAGACGTAACCCTGGTCTTCGTCCGGCAGGAAGCTCATCGGCACCTTGCCGCCAATCCATCCGCTCGCCACGCCTACGATCAACAGAAACAGGAGACTGATGGAGGATTTGCGGATCAACACGCTGCAGAGGCTGACGTAGCCGTTGGTGGTCCGTCCGAAGAGGCGATTGAAACCACCGTAGAATCTCTGGAGCAGTCCTTTCGACTCCTGCTTCGGCCGCAGCAACAGCGCCGACAGTGCCGGGCTAAGCGAGAGCGCGTTGAACGCGGAGAGCAGGACCGAGATCGCGATAGTGATGGCGAATTGCTGGTACAGCTGGCCGGTGATGCCGGGGATGAACGCCGTCGGGATGAACACCGCCGCGAGGATGAGTGCGATGGCGACGACGGGGCCGGAGACTTGTTCCATCGCCTTGAGCGTGGCCTCCTTGGGCGACAGACCCTGTGCGATGTGATGCTCGACGGCTTCGACGACCACGATGGCATCGTCCACCACGAGGCCGATGGCCAGCACCAGGCCGAAGAGAGAGAGCGTGTTGATGGAGAAACCAAGCAGCGGGAACACGGCGAATGTCCCGACCAGCGACACAGGCACCGCCAGCAGGGGAATGAGCGTCGCGCGCCAGCCTTGCAGAAACACGAAAACGACGATAATCACGAGAATCAGTGCTTCGTAGAGCGTCTCGATGATCTCCTTGATGCCCTCGGTCACGGACTCGGTCGTGTCGAGCGCGACCGTGTATTCGATATCCTTCGGGAACCGCTTCTTCCATTCCTCCATCAGCTTGCGGGCACGGGTTGCGGTGTCAATCGCGTTGGAGTCGGGAAGTTGATAAACGCAGATGACCGCGCCCGGCTTGCCGTTGAAGAGGCCCTTGATGTTGTAAAGCTGCGCGCCCAGTTCGACGCGGGCCACGTCTTTCACGCGTAGCAACGACCCGTCGGGATTGGCGCGAATAACGATCTGCTTAAACTCCTCTTCATGCACAAGCCGGCCTTGCGAGCGCACCGTGTAGGTGTACTCCGCGCCGTCTGGCGACGGCTCCGCGCTGATCTGGCCGGAGGGATTGGTCGTGTTCTGAGCATTGAGCGCGTTCGTGATGTCGCTGACGGTCACGCCGAGTTGCGCCAGGCGGTCGGGCTTCACCCAGAGCCGCATCGCATATTGGCCTGCGCCGTAGATCTGGACCTGACCGATGCCCGGCACGCGCGAAAGTGGATCGTTGATGTTGATATAGGCGTAGTTGGCGATGAAAATTTCGTCGTAGGTGCCTTTGGGCGAATAGAGCGCGAAGACCATCAGCGGGCTGCTGCTGACTTTCCGAACGATGATGCCGTAGTTGTTCACCTCCGTCGGGAGCTGCGACTGCGCCTGACCGAGCCGCATCTGCGTAAGCATCTGGTCGGTATTCGGGTTGGTCTTCACGTCAAAGTTCACGCGCAGGTTGCTCTGCCCGTTGTTGGCGTTGACCGAATACATGTAGTTCATGTTGTCCACGCCGCTCATCTGCTGCTCAATCGGCGTGGCGACGGATTCCTCGACCGTGAGCGCGTCGGCGCCCACGTAGGTGCTCTGCACGAGGATTTCCGGCGGGACGATGTTGGGGAACCGCGCGATGGGCAGGCCCAGGATGGCCACAACGCCCAAGATGACCGTCACGATGGCTATCACCATCGCCACGATGGGCCGGTTAATGAAGAACCTGCACATGACAGTTCCGTCTTCTGCAATCCTCAGCTGCCCGTCGGCGTTCCACCGCCCGGCTCCATGCCCGGTGTTGCGACCGGCGCCGGGTTGTGGCGGTGCGCGAGCTTTTCGACCACATAGAAAGTGACCGGAATTAGAAACACCGCGATCAACGTCGCAGCGAGCATGCCGCCGATGACCACGGTCCCGAGAATCTGCCGCGAGATCGAGCCTGATCCCGACGCGATGGCCAGCGGCACGGTGCCCATGATGAAGGCGAAGGCGGTCATCAGAATCGGTCTCAACCGCAATCGCGCGCCTTCGAGCGCGGCTTCTGCGATGGGACGGCCGGCTTCAAATCGCGACTTGGCGAACTCGACGATCAAAATGGCGTTCTTGGCGGCCAGACCGATCAGCATGACAAGACCGATCTGCGCATAGATGTTGTTCTCCATCTGGCGCGACATCAGTGCGGCGAACGCGCCAAACACCGCCACCGGTGTGCCGAGCAACACACTGAACGGCAGCGACCAGCTTTCATATTGTGCCGCGAGAATCAGGAACACAAACAGCAGCGACAGGCCGAAAATGACGGACGCCGGCACGCCCTCGGAGGCGGCCTTTTGCTGGAACGACATGCCGAGGTAGTCGTAGCCCATGTCCGCGGGCATCGTGTCGCGAAACACCTGCTCCAGCGCCGCCATCGCCTGACCGGAACTGTAGCCTGGAGCCTGGATGACGTTGATCTGCGCAGAGCGATACTCGTTGTAGCGGACGGTAAACTCCGGCCCGGCGGTGTTCTCATTGGTGAGCAGCGCCGCGAGCGGCACCATATCGCCGGCCGAGTTGCGCACATAGAACTGGCCGAGATCCTCGGCGCGCATGCGATACTCGCCGCCGGCCAGCACATAGACCTGCCACTGCCGGCCGAAGCGGTTGAAGTAGTTGATGAACGTGCTGCCCATGAAGCACTGGAGCGTTTCGTAAACGTCGCTGAGGGGGATGCCCTGCCGGATCACCTTGTCGCGATCCACCCTCGCGAACACCTGCGGCACCGCGGACGAGAACGACGTCGTCACCGCCGCAAACTCCGGCCGCTGGCGCGCGGCGGCAAGGAATCGCTTCGTGTTCTCCGCCAGGAAATCCAGTCCTTTACCGGCGCGATCCTCCAGCATGAACGTCAACCCGCCCGACACACCGATGCCCGGAATCGCCGGCGGCGAGAACGCGAACGCCTGGGCGTCGGGCAACCGGGCCAGCTCGCGGTTCACGTAGGCGACGATGGCGGCGTATTTCTCCTCCGGCTTCTTGCGTTCGTGCCACGGCTTGAGCGTGACGGAAAAATACCCGTTGTAGGTGGTGTTGACCTGATTGAGGATGCTGTAGCCGACGATCGTGTTGTACACCTCAACACCGGGGGTATGCCGGAGGATGTCTTCAACCTTCCTGCAAACCTTGTCCATCCGTTGGAGCGAGGAGGCGTCGGGCAACTGGATGTCGAGATAGAAGTAACCCTGGTCTTCCTCCGGAAGGAAACCGCTCGGCAGCTTCACGCCAAGGACACCGGCCGCCGCGACGACCACGATCAGCACGAACACGCTGCACCCGATCTTACGGATTAACATGCCGCAGACGCCGACGTAGCCGTCCGTCGCGCGCGCGAACCAGCGGTTGAACCCGCCGAAGAACCAGCGGGCCAGCCCGCGCGGTTCCTTGCGGGGCCGCAACAGCATCGCCGCCAGCGCAGGACTGAGCGAGAGGGCGTTAAAGGCGGAGATGAGCATCGAGACTGCGATGGTGACGGCGAACTGTTGATAGAGCCGCCCTGTGATGCCCGGGATGAACGCTGTCGGCACGAACACGGCGAAGAGAATCAATGCGATGGCGACGACGGGGCCGGAGACTTCCTCCATCGCCTTGAGAGTCGCGTCACGTGGAGACATGCCGCCTTCGATGTGGTGTTCCACGGCCTCGACGACGACGATGGCGTCATCCACCACCAGGCCGATGGCGAGCACCAAACCAAAGAGTGACAGTGTGTTGATGGAGAACCCGATGAGTGGGAAGACTGCAAACGTGCCGATCAGCGAGACCGGGACGGCGATCAACGGGATGAGCGTCGCGCGCCAGCCTTGGAGAAAGATGAAGACCACCAGGATGACCAGGATGACCGCCTGCCAAAGCGTATCGGCGATTTCCCGGATGCCTTCGGTCACGGCGAGCGTGGTGTCGAGCGAGACCTGATAATCGAGGTCGGCGGGGAACCGTTGCTTCATCTCGTCCATCAGCTTCCGCACGTTGCGCGCCGCTTCGATGGCGTTGGAGCCGGGCAACTGATAGACGGCCAGGATCGCCGCGGGCGCGCCGTTCATCCGGCCGATGATATTATAGACCTGCGTGCCCAATTCGATCCGCGCAACGTCCTTCAGGCGCACGATGGCGCCGTCGGCCTTGGCGCGAATGACCACCTGGCCGAATTCCTCCTCGTTCACAAGCCGGCCCTGTGAGCGGACGGCATAGGTGAATTCCTGGCCGGCCGGCGCCGGTTCCGCGCCAATCTGGCCGGAGGGGTTGACGGTGTTCTGGGCGTTGAGCGCGTCGTTGATGTCGCTGACGGTCACGCCGAGTTTGGCAAGCTGGTCGGGCAGCAGCCAGATGCGCATTGCATACTGGCCCGCGCCGAAGATCTGCACCTGGCCGACGCCCGGCAGGCGCGAGAGCGGGTCGTTGATGTTGATGTAAGCGTAGTTGGCAAGGAACGTCGCGTCGTGAGTGCGCTTGGGCGAGAAAAGCGTGATGAGCATCAGCGGGCTGCTGAGCGACTTGGGGTTGGTGATGCCGTAGCGCAACACACTCTGCGGCAACTGTGTCTGCGCCTGCTGCTGCCGCATCTGCGTGAGCACCTGGTCCACATTGGGGTCGGTGGCCACGTCGAACGCCACGCGCAACGTCATCTGGCCGTTGTTGGCGTTGACGGAGTACATGTAGAGCATGTTGTCCACGCCGTTGATCTGTTGCTCCAGCGGCGTGGCGACTGACTCTTCCACCGTCAAGGCGTCCGCGCCGAGGAACGTCGTCTGCACCTGAATCTCCGGCGGAACAATGCTCGGAAACTGCGCGACCGGCAGGCCGAGCATGGCCACCAAGCCGACGATGACCATGATGATCGAAATCACTATGGCCACGATCGGCCGGTTGATGAAAAACTTGGGCACGATGGCCTACTTGTGTTGGGGTTTGGAGGCGGGAGTCGACGGGACCGTCGGCTCAGGCACCGGAGCAGGCAGGCTGGCGCTCGGCGCGACAAACGGCTTGGCAACCACGGTCATTCCGTCGCGTGCCTTCTGCACGCCTTCCACCACCACCAGTTCACCGGCTTTGAGGCCCTCCTCGACCATCCAATCCGAGCCAAACCGTTCGCTGACCTTGACAGGCCGGATGGAAACCTTGCCATCGGCCCCCACGACGGCCACCTGATACTTGCCCTGCAACTCGTTCACGGCGCGCTGCGGAACCACCAAAGCGTTGCGCACTGTGAAAATCAATGCCTGCACACGCACAAACAATCCCGGGCGCAACATCAGGTCCGGGTTCGGGACGTGCGCCGTGAGGTGAATCGTGCCCGTCTTGTCGTCCACCTGCCGATCCACCGCATTGATGCGGCCTTTGTGTGCATACGTGCTGCCATCGGCGAGAAGCAATGAAAGTTCGGGTCCAAGCCCACCCTTGCCCCAGCCGCTGACTTTGGGCTGTTTGACCGCGCGCAGGTATTCCTGCTCGCTAAGGAAGAAATGCACCCGGATTGGGTCCACGATGGACACCGTTGTCAGCTCGCCGCTGCTGGGCGATATCAAGTCGCCGATGCCCACCTTCGAGATGCCGACGATGCCAGGGATGGGAGACGTGATCCGGGTGAAGTTCAGGCTGAGCTGCGCTTGTTCAACAGCCGCCTTACCCGCTTGCACCTGCGCCTTCGCTGCCAGATTGGCCTGAATGGCATCGTCCAGTTCTTGCTGGCTGATGGCCTGTTCTTTCGCCAGCGGCGTGTAGCGCTTTACGTCCAGCTCTGTCTTGCCCAGTTGCGCCTCCGCTTGGGCGAGGTTTCCCTTGGCCTGATCCAGTGCCGCCTCAAACGTCCGGGGATCCAGCCTGAACAAGAGGTCGTCCTTCTTGATCAGCCTGCCTTCCTCGTAATTCTGGCTGAACAGGTAGCCTGTGACCTGCGCGCGGATGGTGGCGTTGGTCACGCCATCTGTCGTGCCCACCCACTCCCGGCAGATTGGCACGTCCTTGACCGCCACAGGCGCCACCAACACTTCGGTAGGTCCCGGCGGCGGGATCTTTGGTTTGCAGCCGGAGCAGACACCCACCAGCAGGCCGGCAACGGTCGGAAGCCAGATGAACATCTGCCGCTGCAAGAGATGAACGGACAGAAGTTTCATCTTACACTTTCTATTTTCGCGCCCTCCTGCTCCGGGATTCGGAGTGTCAGTCGCGGCTCAGCGTCCACGTCTTGTCGGGATCGTAGCTCGTCATGCTTTTGACGGATGACGCAGTTTTTGGACCCAGGTCTTTTTGATACACGAAGCCCTGCTGATTGACGATGAAGGTCATGATGCCAGACCGGCCGTATTCCGCCGGCCAAGCCACCAAGGCAAAGCCGCCGATCATGTTGCTGTTGATGACATAGTCGTATCTGCCACCCGGAGCGTGTTGACCCTGACGGGTGAGTATCTTGAAGAAATAGCCGTTGAACGACCGTGGCGCATTGCTCGCGCCGTTCGATTTGACTCCGTAGCCGTGGGCTTGAGCCTCGGCCACGAGGGGACCCAACGGGCTTATCTCCTTATCAATTTCCGCAGACCAATAGAGGCCATCCTTCTTGCCGGGAGTGCTGCGGAGGTGCTGGGCGTACTCCAGCACCTCGTCACAGTCGCGATCGCGGCCGGCATATTCGCGCTGGGCCTCCACGTAAGCACGCATGACCCCGAGCGCCAGCAATTCGTTGCGGCCGATACGGCGATTCAGCAACTCCTCTTTGCCGGCTTCAACGTCGAACTGCCATTGACCGCTGACCTTCACCACCGGAATCGGGAAGGGCCAGAACTCTTTTCCGACTTCCATAACGCATCGGGTTTCAGACTTGCGCACGATACGGCTGGCTTGCTTGATCGCGGCTGCGAACGCCGTGAGTTCGTTGGCGGCTTGCACAGGGTCGTTGTTTTTGATGTCCGCCGAAGCCGGTCCGAAGATGACGCGCAGGGCGTCCGCGTCTTTCGCGTTCACGGCAGCCGTCAACGCCGCCACCGCTTCTTCGGGCGAGTTGAAACTCTTGGCCGTGTCGGCCGCCCGGAGCGCGGGCATGGCAGCCACGAGCAACGCCATGAGCAGACAGCCACCCAACGCGCGGCCCAGCGAGCGAATACCGGGAAACAGCACGGCTTGCCTTCGGGGTGTCATCGAAAAGGTTGTTTGAGAAGTTTTCATATCAACTTGAAGATTGAGTGTTTCAGTGCTTCTCACCGGCGCCCTCCTCTGAAGCCGCCGCCGCCACCGCCGCCGTGCGAGCCACCGCCGAATCCGCCGCCGCCGAACCCGCCACGGCTGGAGGAACCGCGGTTGCTGTATTCGTGTGTGGAGGCTCCGCCGTCCATTCCACCAAACGCGCTGCCGTGCGAATAGCCTGACGTCGAGGAAGTCGGACGGGCATACGACTGGCCCGAGTAGGACTGGCCCGAGGTTGTCGGACGGGCATATGACTGGCCCGAAGTCGTCGGGCGCGCATACCCCGACCCCGACTGAGTCGTGGAGGGGCGGCTGTAGGAGGATGGCGTGGTGGAACCTGATCCCCAACCACGCGCGTCAAATGACTTGGCGCTGGTCGGAGAAGAGGTTGGAGCAAAACTCTGCTTATGGTTCGGGTCCGGTTGCCATCGCTGGCCCGATGAACCGCCTCCCGGCGACGTAGCCGAAGGAGGATGGTTTGGCGACGTTGATTGTGCCACAGATCCCGGAGGATTTGTGTGCGGTCCCGGAGGTCCCGGGGGATGGGGCGGTCCTGGAGGCCCCGGGGGATGGGGCGGTCCGGGAGGTCCGGGAGGATGGGGCGGCGGCGGTGGAGGCGGTGGAGGTGGACCCCAACCTCCGCCCCAGCAGTACACGCCCCCACAGTGCCAGTCACAATTGTTCGCGATGAGCGCGCCCACGGCGATACCCGCGCCGAAGGTGAGCAATGAAACCATCGGGTCCGGGGTGGAGTGTGGCGGCGGCGAGGTATAGACAACCGTCGGACTGTATACCGGCACGTAAACCACCTGCGGATTGACAGGTTGAATCTGCACAACCGTATTGGTCACGTAGATAACCTGTTGCTGCACGGTCCTTTCCACCACCGCGCTGCTGATGACCACCTTCTGCTGGGGTGTATCCTTCAGTGAGCCGGCAGCTTGCGCCTTGAAACGCAACGATTGAACCGCGTTCATCAGATCAGTCTGTTGTTCCACAAAAGCGCGGCCGAGTTCCATGGTCCACGACAAGTCTGCATCCATTTTCTGAATGACAGATGGAAAATGCGCCACCGATTTGACATTCGCATCCCAGGATTGCTGGTCGATTTTCGCGACATTGTTGGGATCCTTCACGAACCGGGCGGCTTCGACAATTTCCAGTGGATACACCGAGGCGGGCAATATCACCGACAACAGAGGATCGGGGTAGAGCGCAATCGGCGCCAAGAGTTTCTCCAGGTCGGCAGCGCTACGTTTCACCGGCGCGGCTGGTGGTGGAACGGGCTGTGACTGCGTTTGCGTTACGGTCGTCGTCGTGACGGACGTGGAAGCATTGGCATCTGCCGCTTCAACCGGGGTGTATATGACCACGTTGAAGGCAATGAGCGCGGCACAGACACGTTTCATGTTTCTTATGTCCCTTCGAGTTGCGAAATGAACGAAAATACCAATCTAGTTCGTTTGAGAACAAGCCAGTCGAAACAACCGCTGACGTCTCAAAAGACCAGAACCCTTCTGCACCGCATTTTAAAAACAACGTCTCCACCGCTGCCATGACAGCAGCACTCCACAGCGGTTCCAACCTCGCGGGCATGCTATCAACCTCGGGGGGAGGCGCAAGCGCAAAATCACCTTCCTAACACTTCTGTAATCTTGCGGCGCCCCCTGTTTCCAATGATCACCCACATGCGATTCCTGCATATGAAGTGCCGATAGAGAAAACTTGTTTTGGAGGCGCGCTGTTGCTACAGGAGAACCCTGTCGAAAACCCAACGAGAAGGATTGAGCCATGAGATTGATTGCGATTGTCGGTTTTTGTCTGGTGGGTTGGTGGAGTGCGCAGGCGGAGGCGCCCTCACTGTTGCCTTACAAGTCGGCCCATTGGAAGCAGACGGTGACCATCGGCGCGACCGCGCCGGGCAAGTTGCAGAAGGTGGAAGCCGAGTTGTGGTTCCTGAAACCCGACCAGATGCGCGTTGTGACGACGGTGGAAGGCCGCCGCCAGGTGATCGTCATCAAGAGTGGCACGGCGCTGGTTTTCGAGGAAGGCGCCACGACGGGCATGAAGATGCCCTTGAAGCAGCAGATGTTGGATCAACTGGCGCAATACACCGAGGTATTCAGTAAACTGGACACGTGGAAGAAAGCCAAGACCGGCGAGGAGAAACTTGGCGACAAAGCGTGTGACATCTACAGCTTCAGCGACAAATCTGGCGGCCTGACCACCACGGGCAAAGTGTGGTTGTGGGCGGAAAAAAACTTCCCGATGCGCATGATATTGGAAGCACAGGGCCAGTCAGTAACGGTGGAACACAGCGACGTGCAGGTGAACGAAGGGGTGTCGCCGGCGATGTTCGAGGCCCCGGCCGGCGTGAAGTTCGTTGACCTTCCGTCAGGCTCCGTCAAGTAGGGAGGCGGCGCTAGCGCGCCGCGGCTGACGGCATTTCCTGGCGGGCTGTCTTCATGACGTTGAAGGTCGGCAGGAAGCGGTAATAGACCTCCAGCGCCAGACACATCAACGTCGTGTGATAGACCCTGGTGTCTTTGCCCTTCACTTTGTTGGTCGTCATGTTGTCCTGCCAGGCGGCCGATCCAGGGCTTCCCCACGAACCGTCGGCATCCTGGTTCTCCACCAGTTGATCGCGCAACCGCGTGTTCCACTCGGCCCACCAATGGCCGCCAGCATGGAACAAGGCCTGGGTGATGTAATACCAGCCGTAGGTGGAGTTGGCGTTGCCGGAGCGGAACTTGGTTTCAACCGTGAGCAAGCGCGGCAACGTCTGTTTGATTTCGGCGGCGTCACTGTCGCCGAGCAGTTGCAGGCTGAGCACGCCGATGCCGTCCAGAGCGTCACTGTGCAAGCGGTCCGGCACGGCGTAACCGAAACGGCCTTGTTCGCGGCTGTAAATGGCATGGAACCACGAGCGGGATCGGCGCAACGCCTCGTCAAGGCCGGGAATCTCCAGACCGGTGTTCTTGGCGGCGGCGAGCGCCTGCACGTTCCAGGCGCTGATGGAACTGTCGCCGCTGGGACGGTTCTTGAGGTTGTAAACACCGCCGGGGCCGGTGTTGTAATCGTAATCCCACGATCCATCGGGCCGCTGCGCGTTAATGATGAGCGTGACAGCATTGATGCACACCGGCTTGAGCGCTGCGTAATGTGTGAGCGCGTAGTCTTCGCACATCGCATAGGTTGCGATCGGATGCTGGTATTCGAAACGGGCTGTGCCGATGTAGCCGCTGGTGGGCGCCTGGCTTTGGTCGGACTGCGTGGCCAGGAAGTTGAGGGCTTCCTTGATGGTTTGCTCGAACTCAGGGCTTTCGTGCGTGTCACCGTGGCCGAGGAATGCCAGCAGCGCCAGGCCGGTCATGGCAACCTTGTATTGGTTGCCCCACGATCCCATTTCCGCCTGGCCGGTGTTCTGGTTCTTTTTCAGCCATTTCAGCGCCTTCAAGACCGCCGCCTCACTGGCGTCGGAGCCGCCGTAACGTTTCACAGCTCCGCCGCGGGCGCTGCCGGTGCGCCGGCCGACAAACGGGTCGTTGCTGGCGCCGCCTCCGCCTTGCACGGGGCTTGCCGCGGTGATGTTGCCGGGGATCTTTGGATTGAACAGCGCGATGATCGGCAAGTTCGCGATGGTGCGCGGCGCGCGCGTCGGCACCGCAAGGCCACGAGGCACGGTGGGCGTCGGACCGACCTTCGGGGCGGCATCCACGAGTTTATCGAGGCTGTGATCGGGCGGCGCGGGCGGCCCGGGGACGTTTTCCGGCCCGACGGGTTTCAGCCCGTCGCCGGCGAACTTCATCACCGGCAGATCATCAGGCGGGAGCTGCTTGATGATCGGCTCGTAAATCATCTTGTAGCCGAGGAAAACCAGCGCCACGACATGGAGCACGATGGCTGCGGCGTAGTATCGCGTGCGCCACTTGGGGGCGGGCTTGTGCGCGGTGAGAAAATCCACCTCGTCGGGGAAGCGCGGTTTAAAATTCGGCGGCAACGGCTTTCGCGCCACACGCGGCTGGCGCCGTTTGACGGCCACGCGCGGCTTGCCGGACTTGGGCGCAACCAGACGCGGCACTTTTCCCGGCGGAGGCTTGACCCCCGTCGGTTTCACTGGCCGCTGAACCTGACGCTTTTCCGGTTGCATGACAAAAAGACCGTCTGGATAATACCGGCAATCCCCGCCGTCGGCAACTTCCGCGAATGAGGGACAAAAACATGGGCCCGTTGCGTTGACACGCCGCAGCAGGGCCGATACATTGCGCTCGCTGACTTATGCTTGGCGCCTCAATACCAGATTTTACGAGGGAGGATCCGTGGCGGATTTTCCGGATCATGGCGGAGTTTGTGGATTCGTTCGAGTCCATGAACAAAATCGGGCCGGCGGTGACAGTGTTTGGCTCGGCGCGAACCAGGAAAAACGAAACGATGTATCGCAAGGCCGTGCAGACGGGACGGCTGCTGGCGGAGAGCGGTTTCGCGGTCATTACCGGCGGCGGGCCGGGCATTATGGAGGCGGCCAACAAGGGCGCGAGCGAAGCCGGCGGGGTCTCCGTCGGGCTGAACATCCGCCTGCCGTCGGAGCAGAAGGCCAACCCCTACATCAATCACCCGCTGGAATTCCACTATTTCTTCACGCGCAAGGTCTGTTTCGTTAAATACGCAAGCGCGTTCGTGCTGTTCCCCGGCGGTTTTGGCACGCAGGATGAATACTTCGAGGCCATCACGCTGATCCAGACGCATCGAATCGAGCAATTTCCCATCGTCATGATCGGGCGTGACTACTGGCGCGGCTTGGTGGATTGGATGCGGCAGACGATGGTGAAATCGAACTACATCGAGGCGCGCGATCTGGACCTCTTCGTCTGTGTGGACGAACCCAAGGAAGCGGTCGAGCACATCCGGCATTGGCGCGCCCAACGCGACGCGGAAGAGCGAAAGAAAATGACATGATGGCGCGTTACCACGTCACGCATCTCGACAACTCCCTGTGCGTGGCCACCGCCGAAATGCCTTCCATGCAAAGCGTGGCGCTCGGCGTCTGGGTCGCCATCGGCGGCCGGCACGAACCGGCGCGAATCTGCGGCGCCAGCCATTTCATCGAGCACATGCTCTTCAAAGGCACGCGTCGCCGCACCGCGAAACAGATCAGCCAGGAGGTCGAAGGCATCGGCGGCTACCTGAACGCCTTTACCAGCGAGGAGCACACCTGCTATTTCGCCAAAGCCAGCGCCGACAAACTCGGCCTGTTGCTCGACGTGTTGATGGACATCTATCTGGAGCCGCGGTTCAACGCAGCCGAGCTCGAGAAGGAACGCAGCGTCATCAAGGAAGAGATCCAGATGTATCTGGACCGGCCCGACCAGCATGTGCATGAGATCCTCAACGAGACGCTCTGGCCACGCCAGCCTTTGGGCAAGTCGCTGACCGGCACTCTCAAGACCATGGATGCCATCTCGCGCCGCGACCTGCTCGACTACAAGGCACGGCACTACGTCGGCAGCAACACGATCATCGCCGCCGCCGGCCCGCTGGAACACGCGCGCCTGCTGGACGCGGTGCGTCCGTTGGTGAAGCGGATACGCGAAGGCCGCAGGAGCCGGTTCACACCGGCGCGCATGGGCGGACGCGGCCCCGTCGTGCGGCTGGTGACCAAGGAGACCGAACAGAGCCATCTGGCGCTCGGCCTGCACAGCTTCTCACGCGCCGACGACCGGCGCTACGCGCTGAAGCTGCTTAATGTAATCTTCGGCGAAAACATGAGCAGCCGCCTGTTTCAGGTCGTGCGCGAACAGCACGGCCTGGCGTATTCCATCCAGAGTTCGCTCAACTACTTCGCCGACGCCGGCGCGATGATCATCTCCGCCGGCCTCGACAACAAGCGGCTCGCGAAGGCGCTGCGGCTGACCGTGCGTGAACTGGCCCGCGCCGCCGCCAAGCCGCCGTCGGCCGGCGAGGTGCGCCGCGCGAAGGACTACGCCATTGGCCAGATGCGGCTCGCGCTGGAGAGCACGAGCAACCAGATGATGTGGGCCGGCGAACACCTGCTCGGCTTTGGCAAGATTTTCGAGCCGGACGAAGTAGTGAACCGGGTCCAACAAGTCACGGCGGCGGAAGTCCACGCCATCGCCCGCGATTTGGTCCGCGCGTCGCGCCTGCGCCTGGCCGTGATCGGCCCGACGAAGGACGCGAAAGGGATCGAGCGGGAACTGAAACAGTTGTAGAGCGGCCGGCGAAGCAAGAGTCGCGTTGCGCGGTCGCTATTCCTGCGCGACATACGGTTGAGTTAGTGCGGTGTCTCGCGCGACTTGAGGTTCTGGAACAGATTCCTCTTCTGATCAAACTCCAGATTTCGTGTTCCGTCAGGATTAAGATAGTACGTGAAGATGATAATGGCTGTCTTTGAATTGATCACGTCGAAACGAATTTCGCCGTGAATCTTGCCGTATAGCGCCTTGTGAACCTTGCCGTCTGTCATCTCTGTTCTCACACGAAAGAAGTAGTTCTGATCAGGACGGACCCGAACTGTGTTAGGGCAGGCGTCCGTTCGATCCCAAACGGCTTCATAGCCATCGGGAGGAGCGTTTCGCGGCAAACGTAGTTCGCTTCCACAATTATTCGCGACATATACATTTTGAACACCATCCCCTTCATGAGAAAAGCTGAGCTGCAGCTTCGCTTCGTAATCGTTACGACTTGCGAATCGTTTTGTTAGCCGAAACACGAAATCGCGCTGGATCCCGTTACCCCACGGCTTAACCCAATCGGCCGCCTCAAGATCGAAGCCTGCCTCCGTATCCAAACGTGGCAGTTCGATTATCGCTCGTCTCGCATACATCGGCACCGGATTAATAATCCTCTTCAACACAAGTTCGATTACCGGGTTCCATGGCTGCCAGCGATTCCCCCTGACGTCGGAAAATCCCTGTTCTCCCACGGATTTGTAATATCCCTCTTTTGTAGCACCGTATGAGACGAAACCTTCAGTTTTGGCGGTTGCCAAGAACAGGCCAGAACTGTCCGTTAAGCCCTTAACTAAATTCACCATACTTTTTGATGACGAATCGTTATAAGCGGCACCCGTCATGGCACCGGGAACAGATTGTTCGTCCTCATCTACTATTTTTATGGTCACGGCAGCTTGAGGTAGTTCTGCAAGAACGCCAACACATAGAATGCAGCTTAAGTGGATAGAAAGTATCAGTGATGTTGTTTTCATGGCTTGGATTCCCTTCGTTGACAAACATGCCATATAAAGTGTGGATATCTTGGGAGTCAGGTCTCAATATCAGACATTCTTTTTATCACCTCCGCCATCGCCTTCTACAACACTCTGTCCTCAACCTCGGCACCGCCCTCCTGCGGCTGGACTGGCTCAACGCGCGCAAAGTGGAGTTGTCAACAACTGGCCGGGTAATTCACTTTCCTTCCAGTTCTTTTCGCATCGCAGCAATCTCGTTGGCCTCATCCAACTTGCGGGCGGTCATCGCTGACTTGAACGCGACGTCCAAATCTGCGGCGTATTGCTGTCTCGCAGCCGCAACAGTTTGGGCATACCGCGCACTGGCTGTGCTGGCCAGCCTGCTCTTGAAACTTCGGGACGTGATGTCGCCGTTGGTAACTTCCTGTATCGCAGCATGAATGGTGTTGGCTTCTTCGAGATCGTTCACCTGCATCGCAGCACGCTGGGCCGCATCGAGGTCGCGGAGATACTGTTGCCTCGCGAACGAGATTGTTTGCTCATATCGCGCCTTGATCGCCGTTGTTAGACGCGGCTGCGAAGTTGCTGCCGATTTGCCCTGTGTAGTTACGGGCTTTCCAAAACCATCAATGGCGTGAGTCAATGCCGGCGCCAGGACAATCGTGCCGGACCACTCGAATTGTGGGATCTTCATCACGGTCCCTCCACGATAGTACGTTTTGTAGACATGCATGCGCTGCAATGCACCGCTGCTGTAATTAAAACCCAACGACGGTTCTTTTTCCCAGCCTGGCAAATCCGCGTCCTTCCTGAGGGTGGCAACGTAAAGCAATCCATCCATGATGCTTTTTACTGCCATCTCTGCCCGACCGCCACCGTTGACTTGAGTGAATTGCCAGCCACGGAACTTCATCGGAACATTCTTCCAGACATAGTCTCTGTTGCCGAAGGCTTGCACCTCGCTTTTCAGTTTCTGGATGGTGAATCCCTTTCCTTCGATTTCGAAGTTGGTTTGCGCAAAGATCGATGCTGAAAAACACAGAAAGGCACCAACGATAACTTGGTTGTGGGTTCTCATAAGAAGTCATCCATCTTCTGGCTTTGTTGCGGCATCAACACAGCCATGATAATTCCCTTGGTTGCTGCGACGACAGTGTAGCGCGCGGCGGACGCGGCACAACAGCAATGTCGCGGCAGGGCGTCTGGCGGCGCGGGACGAGCGCGGGAGGGAAGACGACGCTTTCGGGCTTGCTTGATGGGAGGGAGAGGCATTAACTACGGCAAATGACGGTTGGAGGTTGATATGGATAAAGTGTTCCTGGTCTATCTCATCTGTTTTGGGGTCGGTTTGCTTTTCACCATCGTCAGCGCCTTTATGGCGGACGTGTTTGGCGGGCACGATGCAGACGTTGGCGGGCACGAGGCCATCGGGGCTGAAGGCCACGCTGAAGCGGGATTCGGCACGCACGACATGCCGGGTTTCTCTCCGATCAGTCCCACCACGATCGCTTCGTTTGTCACGGCGTTCGGCGGCATTGGAATGGTGCTCTCGAAGATCGAAGCGACCCGCTCGGTCTTGATCAGCGGGCCGGTGTCGGCGTTGGGAGGGGTGGCCATTGCAACGCTGGTGTTCTGGCTGTTCCGTGCGGTGTTCCGCCGGACGCAAAGCTCCAGCGAATCGAAGGTTGCCCAGGTGATCGGCTTGACGGCCACGGTCATCACGCCGATTGCCGCGAACGGTGTCGGCGAGATCGCTTACATTCACGGCGGCAGCCGTTACACCGCGCCAGCCCGCAGCGAAGGCGGCGCGGCGTTCGCCAACGGGCAGACCGTGAAGATCCTCCGCATCGTCGGCACGCAGTTTTACGTCGCCGCTTCCTGATTCGCCTTTTCGCCGCCAGTCCACTCGTCCAAACAACTCTCAACTCAAGGAAAACCGAGAATATGAATCCAACACTTGTCGCCATGTTGCCGGAAGGCGCGGGATTTGCCGCCGTCGCCATCGTCGGGCTTGTCATCGTTGTCTTCGTCTTTGGCACCGTTTGGGCCAGTCGCTACACGAAGGTCGGGCCAAACGAGGTGATGGTCATCTCAGGCCGCAAGTATCGCGTGACGGACCCGGACGGCAATATCAGCTCCCGCGGTTTCCGCATCGTCAAGGGCGGCGGTACGTTCATCATCCCGGTTATCGAGAAAGCCGACGTGCTCTCGCTGGAGTTGCTCACCATCGACGTGCAGACGCCGGAGGTTTACACGAGCAAGGGCGTGCCGGTGAAGGTGGACGGGGTCGCGCAGATCAAGGTCAAGGGCGACGACGTTTCCATTGCCACCGCGGCGGAGCAGTTCCTCAGCAAGGGCCGGGAGGAAATCAAGAACATCGCCATGCAGACGCTGGAGGGCCATCTCCGCGCCATCCTCGGCACGATGACCGTGGAGGAGATCTACCAGAACCGCGACGCCTTCGCCTCGAAAGTGCAGGAGGTCGCCGCCGGTGACATGGCCAACATGGGCCTCGGCATCGTCAGCTTCACCATCCGCGACATCCGCGACACGCAAGGCTACCTCGACGCGCTCGGCAAACCGCGCATCGCCCAGGTCAAACGCGACGCCATCATCGCCCAAGCCGAGGCCGATCGCGACTCGATGATTCGATCCGCGCAGGCCCAGCAGGCCGGTCAGGAGGCGAAGTTCGCCGCTGACACAAAGATCGCCGAGGCGCAACGCGACTACCAATCCAACGTCGCCATGTATCAGGCCGCGGTGAACCAGAAGAAAGCCGAAGCCGACCTCGCCTACGATTTGCAGAAGTTCAAGACCGGCCAGTTGGTGAAAGCCGAGGAAGTGCAGGTCAGCATCATCGAGAAGCAGAAGCAGATCGAGCTGCAACAGCAGGAAATCCAGCGCAAGCAGAAGGAACTCGAAGCGATGGTGCAGAAGCCCGCCGACGCTGAGCGCTACAAAGTCGAGACGCTCGCCAACGCGCGGAAATTCCAGCTCGAAACCGAAGCTGCCGGCGCCGCATCCGCCACGAAGGCGACCGGTTTCGCCAGCGCCGACGTCGTCAAGGCCACCGGTATCGCCGAGGCCGACGCGAACAAGGCGCGCGGTTTGGCCCAAGCCGACGTCATCGAGGCGCAAGGCAAGGCGACCGCCGAGGCGATGCGCTTCAAGGCGGAGTCGTTCAAGCAATACAACGAAGCCGCTGTCATCCAGATGATCGTGGAAATTCTCCCGACGGTGGCAGGCAAGATCAGCGAGCCGCTGGCCAAGACCGAGAAGATGGTCATCATCAATGCCGGCAACGGCCCCGGCGGCGGCGCGAGCAAGCTCACTGGCGACGTCACCACCATCATCAGCCAGTTGCCGCCCATCATCGAAAGTCTCACCGGCGTCAAGTTGGAGAAGCTGCTCGAGCAAGTGCCGGCGCTGAGGAAGGCCATGGAGAAGGGCGAGGACGAGAAGAAAGCAAGTTGAGCCGTCGCTGAGGACGTGCCGACATCATGCGCCTCTTTGAAGCCATCCTGGATGCGAACCATCGCGCCGTGGCTGGCGACAAAAACGCCGGTGTGCGCGTGGCGGATTTTGCGGATTCCCTGCCGGTGGTGGCGCTGACGTGCATCGATCCGCGGATGAACCCGCTGATGCCGGCGGTGCTTGGCTTGCCGGAAGAGCAATTCATCTGGCTGCGCAACGCGGGTAACATCATCACCAGTTCCATGAGCAGCACGATGCGCTCGCTGGCGCTGGCTTGCGTTGTGAAAGGCGGACGGGAAATCGTCATTATAGGTCACAGCGATTGCCGCGTCGGGCAGACCACTGTGCTGCAACTCACCGAACGTTTCAACGCCCTCGGCGTGAACCGGTCGCATCTGCCGGACAATCTCGTCGAGTTCTTCGGCGTCTTCGCCAGTGAGAGCCAGAACGTGATGAAGGCGGTGGATTTTGTCCGCCACAGCCCGATCATTGGGCCGAAGGTGCCGGTGCATGGATTGCTGGTGAACATCCAGTCGGGCCGGCTGGAGTGGCTGGTCAACGGCTACCAGGAGTTGGACGCGGCCGCCGCCCGGTTTGCCGAGGCGGTCAACGCGCAGGACCCGACGATGCAGGCCGCGTTTGCGTCACCAGAGCATGATGCCGACGCGAAGAAGCCGTTTGAAGCCAGTATTGGCGAACCGGAACCGGTGCCGGGTTGGTCGGTGAAGGACGCCAAGATCGTCGAAGTGCCGGTTCCGGAAGAGCCGCCGAAAATCCGGTTGGTGGAAGAACAACGCATTCACGCTCCCGCGTCAAAACGTCCGCCGGTGATTTCGCCGTCCAAAACCAGGTCACGGCGTTTCCCTCCTCCTCCTCCTCCAGCGTAGGGCGCCACGCTGCGGGATATGCGGTGAACACGGGGGAAGCCCACGGTCACTCTGCGCACTCCACCGATCCCCCTCAATTGTTCTTCGCCGCTGGCGGTTGCTGGATCTGCAGTACTGGAAACGGGAAGTGAATCTTCAGTTCGTCGTCGAGGTGGACTTCGACCCAGTAAACGCCGGGCCGCTCAAACTGCACGCCGCCGAAGAGTGTGACGTTGGTGGCGCTGACGTTTTCGTCGGCGAGCTGGAATGTGCAGTCGGACTCGCGCAACACCGTGACTTCATCGGTGGTCAGCAGCCGGACCCGCTGCGTGAACCGGCCGCGCCCGGCGCACCAGCGCACCCAGACGAACAGCTTGAAGGCCGTGACGGGAAACTGCGGCGACTGGAGGCAGTTGACGACGCCGACGAGCGTCTGGCTGGCGGGATTCATTTCCTGCCGGACGTCCTCGCAGACCAGCACGGCTTGGAGATCAGGAATATTTTTGTCAGTCATGGTGCCTCGTCGGTGGCTCAGTAGGTGAATTTCAAACTCAAGAAAACACAGTTGTCCGTCGTTTGGTTCTGCAGCGCCGGCACTGTGTAAACCTTCAGGCTGTAACCCAGTTGTGCGCTCAGATCCTCGCGCAGTTGGTAGGTGGGTGCGACCTGGAACTGCCAGCACTCATTGTATGTTGACTGAACGCTGGACAATGCGCTGTTTCGGCCGGCGAACTCCAGCGCGGCGGAGGTGCTCAAATGGAGGTTTGGCGAAACACGCTGGTTCAGGCGCGAATAGTAGGCCTCGGTGAGGTCCTCGTAGAAATCCGGCAGATAATTCTCCTGAACTGACTGGCGGCGGCCGACGGTCAACGTTGCGTCGTACGGCAGCGTGTAGCTCAGGTTCAGGTCGTTGCTGGGGTTTACCACGTGCTTGCCGGACAACTCTTCCCGCATCTCGGTGCCGACACTGGCGCCGGCCTTGAGCTTGCCGGTCAGTTGTTGCTCGATGCCGAACGACCCGATTTCGGCTCGGTAGCTGGACGCAGACAGGGTGTAGTCCACCTGCTTGGTCTGCAACCCGCTGGTGAGCTTGGTGCGGCGCGTCGCTTGCCAGTCGGCGTCGAGACCGAGGCTGCTGACGGCATGGTCGTTTGTCATCGCCATCCCGCGTTCCTGGTAATTCCACATCGAGTGTGAGTAGAAAGGCTTCACCGACCAGTTGTCCGTGCCGGCGTAAACCGCCCGCGTCGTGAGGCTGTTCAGCGCGAGGCTGCCCTGGGCCACGCCGGTCTCGGAGAGCGGACTCTCCTGCGGAAACCGCAACGAGCCGTCCATCTGCAGAGCCAGATCGCGCGCCACGGGACGTTCATAGGCGGCTTTGAAGATGTCCTCGCCGGAGCGCTGGCCGCGCGCAATCGCCTCCGCACTGACCGCGGAGGTGTTCTTGGTGTAGTGCAGATCCAGATCATCGAGTGGTTTCAGGCGCGGCACGGAGTCCGCCTTCTGGGCCGAAGTGATGAAGTCTGAGAATCTGAGAGACGGCATGGCGTCTGCATCCGAAGCCCTCGCGTGGGCAGACAGCGCCGCCGCCGCGGCCAACCCTGCGGCCAGCCACAACCATCGGCCCCAACATCTCCCGGATAGACTCCGCCTTTGCACGATCCGGGATTCTTACCCAAGATCGCCGTGCTGTAAAGCGGTCCGACACACTAAGCCATTGCCACAAGTGCCAGTCGGGGGTAATGTTTAGCAGTTTCGTATGACTGTAGTAACCGCCAACCAGGCTCTTCCCGAGACTGGCGCGCGGCCGGAAGCCGGCGCGAGAGATCGGGTGGATGGGTATGAGCGACTGATTCGCTATGTTCGCGAGAGCGGCGCGTCGGTGGCGACGCTCGATGCCGACCGGGAGCGAAGTTTGCGCCAGACTGTAGCCCATTACCGGCGATTCCTTGCCGAGCTGCTGAGCTGGCCGCAGTTCCGCCAGAGTATCCAGATCGAGATGCAGTTGCGTGACCTGCGTGGTGGCCGCCAAGGCGTGAGCACGGAACAAGCCATCCAGTCGTTGCTGGTGGAATCGCAAAAAGACGTGTTGCTTGGCGTGCTGGAGAGTTTTACCGGCAACATCACCGCCCGGCAGGCCCGGCACATCCTCTTCCAGTTGGGCGCCGAAAACGACATCCCCGCCGCCCGCCGGCGATGGTTGCTGCCGAACGAATTGGTGGCGCTCTGCGACAGGCTCAAGCTGCACATCAAGCGCGACTATCGGCGCTACAAGGCGGCGCAGACCGATTTGTTCTTCTCGCACGTGCGGCTGGTCTATGACCTCGCGGGCCGCATGGAGTCGGGGTCGGATCGGTTTCACGACGCATTTCAGGAAGGCTGCATGGCGTTGCTCCATGCGATCGACAAGACCGCCAACACCACCGGCTGCCGGCTCTCGACCTGCGCGCAGGAATGGATTCGCGGCGCGATGCTCCGTTTCCTGCAATCCCAGCGCGCGCCGGTGCATGTGCCCGTGAACGCGCTGCCGCGCCTGCGCCAGTTGGACGTGATGCCGCAGCGTGTGCCGCTGGAAACGGCATGGGCGGATCGCGGCGAAGCGCACGACGAATGGTCTGAGCATCCGGCGGAAACGATGACGCGGCGCGAAATCCGCCCGTTGCTGGAGCGGCTTTTTGAGTGTCTGACAGACAAACAACGGCAGGTGATCGTGCTCCGTTACGGCTTCAACACCGCCGGCGTGGCGTATTCGCTCGAAGAAACCGCGCGACTCATCGGGATCAGTTTTCAGGAAGTGGACCGCCGCGAGAAGCGGGCCATCGAACGCGTGCAGACCTGCGGCTCGCGCGAGCTGCTGCGCGAACTGGCCTTGTGTCTGGCGTGACGCATTTGAAGTTTCCCATCTGAAATTTCAAATGAGCCAGCCCATCTCCCCTCAACGCAAATTCCGCCTCGGCGTGCTCGGTTCCGGCAGCGGCACCAACTGCCAGGCATTGCTCGACGCGTGCGCGAAGCCGGACTTCCCCGCCGAGATCGTCGTCATCGTCAGCGACGTCGAGAACGCGAAGATTCTCGACCGCGCCCGACAGGCTGGTATCGAGGCGGCCTACATACCGCCGGGGAAATTTCGCACCAAGCTGGAGCCGGAGGTGGAGCAGCGTTACGTTGCCGCCCTGCGCCAGCACAACGTGGAGCTGGTCTGTCTGGCTGGTTTCATGCGCGTGCTGAAGGACGAGTTTTTGAAGGCGTTTCCCGGCCGCGTCATCAACATCCACCCCGCTCTCTTGCCGGCGTTTCCTGGTTTGCATTCGTGGAAACAGGCACTCGACCACGGCGCAAAGGTGGCGGGCTGCACGGTTCACTTCGTGGACGCTGGTGTGGACAGTGGCCCGATCATTGTCCAGGCCGCCGTGCCTGTTCTCGACAGCGACACCGCGCAGACGTTGCATGCCCGCATCCAGGTCGAGGAACACCGCATCTACCCCGAAGCCGTGCGACTGATTGCCGAGGGCCGGTTGCGCATTGAAGGCCGGCGTGTGCTGCGCCGTGAGTAGTAAGAAGCCAGCGCCACCGAAACCACGCCGGCTCTGGGGCATTCGGCCCACGGAGCGCATCAAGCCGAGCGCGACGGTTTACTCCCGCAAGAAATTCCAGTTGCCAGCGGTGGACGACAAGACTGGCTGAAGCTGATGGCGGCAAAAAGAAACGGGAGGCTGCAACCGCAACCTCCCGTTTCGTAAAGCCGGTCACCGGCTCAGAAGAAGTGCGTAATACCGGCCGTGCCCATGATGTCGTTCAGGCCGGGGTTGGGATAGGTAATGCCGGCGTTGGACATGTGGTGCCAGCGGCCCTCGACGATCAGCGCCCAGTCGTCGGTGAAGAAATACTGCACGCCGGCGCCCGCCTGAAGGATGAACTCGAAGTCAGTCTGGCACTCGTAGATGTGCCATTGGTTGAAGCTCAGGCCCATGCCCAACTCCACGAACGGCACGAAGCGGGTGCCCGTGATGAAGTTATGCTTGTAGTTGATCGTCAGGCCCTCGGTGCCGCCGTGCACCCCTTTCAAGCCCATGCCGAAGAGGCCTTCGAACACCACCTCGCCGTTGCCTTTGAGGAAACCACCGAGGACATCCTCGCCGATCAGGTCAGTGAAGACGTAGCCGAAACGGGGATTGGCGAAAGCAAAATTGTAGTTGTTCTGTGTGCCGCCCATGCGGAGGGAGGAGGCGTAACCGAGTTGGAAGCCGAGTTCCATCGCGCCGGCCCGCAGCGGACCACCCACTTCAGCCTCCCACGGCCCGCGTTTCTCGGCCACGTAGATCGGCGCATTCTGCCGGAGATTCTGGATGGCCGCCACCTTGTCAGGCGAAGGCGGTTTCAAATCGTTGGAAATAAGGGCAGGCTGCTGCGCCAGCGCCGCAAATCCAAAGCACTGGATCGCCGCCACAAAAACTGCCAACCGAGTATTATGGTTCAACATGACTATTCTTCTCCAACGCGACAGCCATCAAACCGCGCCATCGCTCGAAACAACACCACTTTTCATAGTGTAAAAGTCCGGCGAGGAGGTCAACTGTTTTCTAGCCCGCGTTTCGGCGAACTGGAGGCTTGAGTTCGTCAGATCGGCAACCATAATGCCAGCATGAACGAGATGATTCCCCCTTCTCTTTCCCGACGTCAATTCCTCACAAACACCGGCCGGATCGCCGCGGTTTCCGCGCTGGCAGGCACGGTATTGCCGCATGTCCACGCGGCTGGCGGCGACACGATCCAGGTGGCCCTGATCGGCTGCGGCGGACGCGGCACCGGCGCGGCCGGCAACGCGCTCTCAACCCAGAGCGGCCCCATCAAGCTGGTTGCGATGGCCGACCTCTTCGAGGAGCGCCTCCAGCGCAGCCACGATGCCCTGAAGAAAACCGCCAGCAGCAGCGCGGCCGCCCCAACGAGCACAGCGAGCGCCGACAGGCATATGGGTGGTTTTCATACCGGACAGATTGACGTGCCGCCCGAGCGACGGTTCCTCGGCTTCGATGCTTATCAGAAAGCGATGGACTGCCTGAAGCCGGGCGACATCGCGATCCTGACCACGCCCGTCGCGTTTCGCTGGGTGCATTTCCAATATGCCGTCGCCAAGGGGATCAACGTCTTCATGGAGAAGCCGATCACTGTAGACGGCCCCACCACGCGCAAGATGCTCCAGCTCGGCGAGGAGTCGGTGAAGAAGAACCTCAAGGTTGGCGTGGGTTTGATGTGCCGCCACTGCAAGGCCCGTTGGGAACTCTACGACCGCATCAAGTCCGGCCAGATCGGCGACATCATGACACTGCGGAGCTACCGGCTCGTCAGCCCGGCCGGCGCCGTCGGTCCGCGGCCGGCCGGCATCAGTGAGTTGCTTTACCAAATCCAGAAGTACCTCGGCTTCATGTGGGCCAGCGGTGGCGTGTTCCACGACTACGTCGCGCATAATGTTGACGAATGTTGCTGGATGAAGGATGCGTGGCCGGTGAAAGCCCACGGCTTGGGCGGCCGGTGCTATCGCGGCGACGCCATTGACCAGAACTTCGACAACTACTCCATCGAATACACCTTTGCCGACGGCACGAAGCTCTATCTCAATTCGCGCTACGCGGCCCGCTGCCACAATGAGTTTGCCAGCTATGCCCACGGCACGAAAGGAGCGGCTGTCATCTCCACCTACATGCACACGCCGGCCAAATGCCGCATCTACAAGAGCCAGACGATGGCTGATGGCGATCTCGTGTGGGCGTTCCCGCAACCGGAGCCGAGCCCCTACCAACTGGAGTGGGACCACCTTGTCGAGGCCATCCGCCAGAACAAACCCTACAACGAGGTCAAGCGCGGCACCGAAGCGAGCCTGGTGGTCCTCATGGGCCGCATGGCTGTCCACACCGGCCAGATTGTCACCTTCGACCAGATGCTCAACCACGAGCACGAGTTCGCGCCGCAGGTGGCGCAGCTCACCATGAATTCCCCCGCTCCGCTGCAAGCCGAGGCCGGTGGCAGCTATCCCACGCCCAGTCCGGGATTCAAGAAGCTGGAGTTCTGACGAATTCGGCATGGCGAATCGCAACAAGCCGGCAGTTGCGGTGTTTTGAAGAAGGCTGCCCCGTGGCGGCCGGAAATAGTTGCGAGGAACCAACGAATGAAAACGAAGATACTGCTTTGCGTGCTGGCCATTTCAGCGGCGACGAGTTCTGGTGTGGCAGCCGATGCGCCGGCTCCCAAGCGGTTGAACATCCTTTTCTGCTTCGCCGACGACTGGGGGCGTTACGCACGCTGTTACACAACGGTCGAGAGCCGGCCGTCCATCAACCAGGTTCTCAAGACGCCGGTCATTGACCGCATGGCGCGCGAGGGCGCGCTGTTCAAAAACGCGTTCGTCACCGCGCCGAGCTGCACGCCGTGCCGCAGTTCGCTGTTGTCGGGACAGTATTTCTTCCGCACGCGGCGCGGCGCGATCCTGCAAGGGGCCCAGTGGGACGAGAGCATTCCGAGCTACCCGCTGCTGCTGCGCGACGCGGGCTATCACATCGGCAAGAGCCACAAGGTCTGGAGTCCTGGCAAGCCCGCCGACGCGCCTTACGGCGGTCAGCAATACGCATACGAAAAGGCCGGCCGCGATTTCTGCAACTTTTCCGAGAACGCGACGCAACTGGTGCGCGGCGGCATGACGTTCGAGGCGGCGAGAGAGAAGATCCTGTCCCAAGTGCGCGGCAACTTCGAAGCGTTTCTCGCCGACCGAAAAACCGGCCAGCCGTTCTGCTACTGGTTTGGCCCGACGCTTACACACCGCGTTTACGAGAAGGATTCCGGCAAGGCGCTGTGGGGCATCGAGCCGGACTCCGTCAAAGGCAAACTGCCGAAATTCATGCCGGATGTGCCGGAGGTGCGCGCGGATTACACCGACTACATGGGCGAGATTCAGGCGTGGGACGCTGGCGTCGGCGTGTTGATCAAGAAACTGGAGGAGATCGGCGAACTCGACAACACACTCGTTGTCATCAGTGGTGACCACGGCATGCCCGGTGTGCCCGGCGGCAAGTGCAACCTCTTCGATTTCGGCGTCGGCGTGGCGCTCATCGCGCGCGTGCCCGGCGTGCCCGGCGGCCGCGTGGTGGACGACTTCGTGAACCTGATGGACCTCGCGCCGACGTTCCTCGAAGCCGGTGGCTTGAAGCCGCCCGACGTGATGACCGGCCGCAGTCTGATGAACGTTCTGCGCTCGAAAAAATCCGGCCTCGTGGACCCGTCGCGCACGTGGGTCGTTACGGGCCGGGAGCGCCATGTGGCCGCCGCGCGCGACGGCAATCTGCCATATCCGCACCGCGCGCTGCGCACGGCGGACTTCCTCTACGTCCGCAACTTCGCGCCTGACCGCTGGCCGATGGGCAGCCCGAAGTTCACCAGCCGGGCGGATTTGCCGTCCGCCGACGAACTGGAGCACAACACCTTCGTCGCCTTCGCCGACATGGACGCCAGCCCAACGAAAGCGTGGCTGGTCGGGCAATACGCGTTGCCGCAGTGGCAATGGCATTACGACTACGCCTTCGCGAAGCGACCCGCCGAGCAGCTCTTCGACCTTCGCAAGGACCCCGACCAAACCGTCAACGTCGCCGACGATCCCGCCTATGCCAGCGCGAAGCGCGAGATGTCCGCGCGACTCATGAAGATTCTCACGGAAGCCAACGACCCGCGCGTCACCGGCGACGGCCAGACCTTCGAGCGTTCGCCCTACATCGACCCGGAGCCTGTCCGTCCCGGCAAAAAGAGCGGCAAGAAAAGAACGAAGTGATTGGCCGGTCCCGGCCGCAATCACGGCTGCCGCTTCCATCGTGTTTCGAACCTCGCGCGTTCGTGTAAATCGGCTCTTGGTTGGAAGTGCGTGTTCGCCTACTCTTGCGACCCTTGCGAAGAGGAAGCAACGAAATGAAATCCACCTTTCTGAATCGTCGGGAGTTTCTAAGATCGTCCGCGGTGGCCATGGCTGCGGTTACAGCGCGCAACGCCCTCGCGGCTGAGACGCCCGTGGATTTGCCCGCCCGCCATCGCGAGGCCATGCGGCAACGAAAGCGCCGCATCGTGATCCAACACGATGTCCACTGGGTGATGCTCAACTACGGGAAAATGCACCCGGACGGTGGCGCCGCCTTCCCGCCCTTCCGCGACGCGGTGTTCTCGTATGTGGATGAGCCGGGCAGCCAGATTGACGCGATCTGGTGGGACATCGGGGGTCGTGCAACGGGTGCTGCCTATCCGAGCAAAGTGGCGCCCGCGGAGGGTGCTCCGTTAGTGCAGCAATGGCTTCGTGAAGGTTTGGATTGGGTCGCGGAACTGGTGAACGAAACGCGCCGGCGCAAGCTGGAGGTTTTTTGGAACCACCGCATCAGCGAAGTGGATATTCTGCCCGGAGGCGGCCACTCGAAACAACCCGATCCGCTCAAGGTGGAACACCCCGACTGGGTTCTGCCGGTCTCGTGGTGGCCGCATGGCATGTGGAACCTGGCGTCGGAGGGCCTGCGCGAACACAAGGTGGCCCTGCTGCGTGAACTGGCGACGCGCTACAATCTGGATGGAATTCAGATTGATTTCGCCCGTCACATCCCCTGCCTGCCCGTTGGCCGGCAGTGGGAACTCCGCGGCCACGTCACGCAGTTCATGCGCCAGGTGCGCCGGATGTTGCTGGAGGTTGCGCAACAGCGGGGGCGTCCGTTCCTGCTGGCGGCGAGAGTGCCGCAGACACCCGACGGCTGCCGCGCGGACGGCTTTGATGTGAAGACATGGGCGGAGCAGCATCTCGTGGACGTGCTGACGCTCGGCTCGCGCTCGATGGACGTGGATGTCGAGGGCTTGCGCGCCGCGGTCGGCAGCGCGGTCCAGCTTCAACCGTGTTTCGACGATCATCACGCCACCGACGGTTATCGTTATGCCTCGAGTGAGTTCTTGCGCGGCGTGTTTGCCAACCACTTTCAGCGCGGCGCGGACAGCGTGGTGGCTTTCAACTGGGCCGTCGGCACGCCGGAAGTGGCCCGGACAATCGGCGGCGAAATCGCGCCGCTCACGCATCAGATTGCGTTCAAGGAAATCGGCGACCCGCGCACGATGGCGGGCAAGGACAAGATGTTCGTCGTCGAACGCCGCGGCGGTTATCCGTGGGCCGACGGCTTCTTCAACCGTAATGACACCGCGCCGCTGCCCGCGTCGCTGGCCAACGAGGGCCAGCCCGCCGAATTCGTGATGCACATCAGCGATGCGCCTGACGTTGCGAACGCAAACGTCACGCTGCGTTGCGTCTTGTTCCGCGCGACGGAAAAGGACGACCTGGCCATCCGCATGAACGGCGTGCCATTATCCATCAACCTGCGCGATGCCGAATGGAAGGATGCGCAGATTTTCTCGCCCGGGCGGCAACCCACGTCGGGCGGAAAAGGCCAATACCGGGTCAACCCGAAGCAGCGATTGTTCCGGCTGGAGTGCCCCGTTCCACGTGAAGTCTGGAAGCGTGGATGCAACCGCGTCGAAATCCGCGTCGCAAAGCGCGGACCTTCCCCGGCCGGCGAAGTCATCCAAATCGAGAAACTCGAAGCACACCTGCGGTTTCATTGAGAAACCGATCGCGGCCTCTGCGCTGGCGATTTCAGCGAGCTCTTGCGGAAGTGAGCGGGCGTCGTGCCTGTCAGCCGATGGAAGACAAGCCGGAAGCGGCGCAGTTCGCTGAAGCCGCACGCCGTCGCGATCTCGCTCAACGTCCGCTTCTTCGGCTCGGCCAGCAGTTGTCTTGCCCGCTCGACTCGCAGTTGCGAGATGAGCGCATACGGCGTGCAGCCCAGGCTGCGGCGAAAACGATGCTCCAAGCGCCGGCGGGATACCGCGGACAAGCCGAGGATGCGCTCGACACCGAATCGTTCGTGCAAGTGACCGCGGATGTACCGCACTGCTGCGGCCACGTGCGGGTCTTCTATAGCCAGCGTTTCCGTCGAGCGCCGTGCCAACACGCTGTCGGGCGCAACCAGGATCGGCCGTTTCGGAGGCGGCGCGCCGGCCATCAGCCGGTCCAGCAACGCGGCTGCCTGCCGGCCCACTTCGGCGTCGTTGCGCGAGACGCTTGAAAGCGGCGGATGGCTGAATTCACAGACCACCGGGTCGTTATCTACGCCGATGACCGCCACGTCCTCCGGCACGCGCAGTCCCAGCCGGGCGCACGCTTCCGTCACCATGCTCGCGCGCAAGTCCGTGCTGGCCATGATGCCGACGGGCGATTGCAGTGTTCGCAGCCACTCGTCGAGCGATTCCTGCTCACGACGCCAGTCATGACGCGCGGAGATGGCTGCGGCCACTTCCAACACCTTGCATGCGCCCGCCGCTCGTCCCACCGCGCCGACGAAGCCCGCGCGCCGCAGTCTGCTGTAATACATCCCGCGCGCGCCGTAGTAACCGAAACGTTGAAAACGGCGCTCGATCAAGTGCCGCGCCGCGAGCCGTCCTATGGCTTCATGGTCCACCATCACGGTCGGCGCGCCCGTTTCTCCCAGATGCGCCGTCAGGTTCACGACCGGCATTCGCAACGACCGCGCGATCTTTGCGTCGGCCGCCGTCGTGATGACCGCAAACGCGCCGTCGCCCTGCCAGTGCGCGAGCCAGTCAATCGAGGGATTGAGCCGCTCCGGCATCCGGGTGAAAACCCAGCCGCCGTGCTCGCGGGCATAGTCCAGAATGCCCTGCAACAGCCGTTCCATGAACGCAATCCCGAGTGGGAACGCGAGGCCGATGCGCTTGATGGTCCGTGGTTTCATCGCCGCCGCAAAACGGCCCCTGTGTAACGCAAAAAGGCCCTTGGCCGCAAGCCCGTCGAAGCCGTAGTCTGTTGGGAAACGTCCGGACGCGGTCGATCAAAAGAAACCACAAGAATCTCCATGAATCCAAAACTTGCGCATGTCATTGCCTGTGTGACGATGGTGGCCGCGCTGCTCGCGACAACCGCCCGCGCCGCCGACAACAAGCCCGCCGCGAAGAAACCACCCGTGCCCGTCGTTCAGCCCGAGGAAGTCATTCATCCGCCAGTGCGCGCCGGCTCGCCCAAAGCGGGCGTGGAACCGCGCATCGCCCTGAAGAACGATGAGGCGGCCAGGCGCGTGAGCCTGTGCGTGGATGGCACCGAGGCGTTGGCCTATCGCTACGGCAGGGACCTGGGTTTCCCGCGGCTCTACCCGATCTGGAGTCCGTCGGGCAAGGTGATGACCGTGCAGGAAGCGCCGCCGTATCCGCATCATCAATCCTTCTGGTTCGCTGACACCGTGCAACTGGAAGGCCAGCGCAAGGCGAGTTTCTATGGCGCCATTTACAGCCGCATGGACAAGAATGATCCCAAGTCGCCATTCAAGGACCAGATTATCCACGCGGAGTTTCAGCCCGAGAAACGCATCGCGCCTGACCAAATCGAGACGGGAATGAAGCTCATCTGGCAAATTGACCAGAAACAGCCGGTCCTCGACCAAGAGCAGCGCATCCGCATCGTGGCTCTGGGCGACGGGGAATACTTCCTGGACATCCGCTACCGCGTCACCGCCAGCTATGGTGACGTCCACTTCGTGAGCGACGCCGTTCACTACGCATGGCCCTACGTCCGGATGCACCCGCAGTTCTCCGTGAACCAAGGCGGGCAGATCACCAATTCCGAGGGCGGCATCAACCAAAAGGGCACGTGCAATTTTGAAGCGCACTGGGTGGATTACTCGAACACCCTCGGGGGCGTCGCGGAGGGTCTGGCGATCTTCAGCCACAGCCAGAACGAATATCCGCACAAATGGCTGACGCGTGATTACGGCACGTTCGGCCCGCGCCGGCCCGACGCCCAGAGTGGCAAGCCATTCACTCTCGCCAAGGGCCAGTCGTTGGAGCGCCGCGTCGGCGTTCTCGTCCACAAAGGAGACGCAAAGACCGGCCGGGTGGCTGAACGTTACGCGGCGTATCTCGCCGGCAAACTCTGATGCGGCCGTCCCGGTGAACTGAATGGCGTTGGAATGGCGACAATGAAACTTGGACTCGGGCTTTATCGCCATCAACTCAACGCGGAACACTACCGGTTTGCAAAGCAATGCGGCTGTTCGCACGTCGTCGTTCATTGGGTGGACTACTTTCGCTCTTCGCGCGGCAACCGGACCAGCGACCAGCCTGTCGGCGACGATGCCGGCTGGGGACTCGCGGGCGACCCGAACAAGTTTTGGACGTTCGAAGATCTCGTCGCGCTGAAGAAGGAGATCAACGCCGCCGGTCTCGAACTTGAGGCGATCGAGAACTTCGACCCGGCTCACTGGCACGATGTGTTGCTGGACGGACCGAAGAAGCTGCAGCAATTGGAGAACCTCAAGTCGATCATCCGCAACGTCGGTCGCGCGGGCATCCCGGTGTTCGGCTACAACTTCTCCATCGCCGGCGTCGCTGGCCGCGTCAAAGGCAACTTCGCCCGCGGCGGGGCCGACGCTGTCGGCATGAATGGCCCCTTCGACAAGCCGATGCCCAACGGCATGGTCTGGAACATGGTCTATGACAAGGACGCGCCGCCTGGCACGGTGCCGTCCGCGACGCCGGAGCAGCTCTGGCAACGGCTGAAATGTTTTCTCGATGCGCTTTTGCCGGTGGCCGAGGAAGCCGGCGTGACGCTGGCGGCGCATCCGGATGATCCGCCGGTGCCAACGTTGCGCGGCCAGCCTCGATTGGTCTATCAACCGCGATTTTACCAGAAGCTGCTCGACCTGCGGCCGAGTCCGCGCAACGCGCTGGAGTTTTGTCTGGGCAGTCTCGCCGAGATGACCGAGGGCGACATCTACGACGTGGTGGACACCTACAGCCGGCAGGGCAAGCTCGCCTACGTTCACTTCCGCAACGTGCGCGGCAAAGCGCCGCACTACCAGGAGACGTTCATCGACGAAGGTGACATGGACATGTTGCGCGTGCTGCGCATCCTGAAGCGCAATGGCTACGCCGGTGTGCTGGTTCCCGATCACGCGCCGCAGATGGCGTGCGCCGCGCCGTGGCACGCTGGAATGGCGTTTGCGCTCGGCTACATGAAGGCAGCGTTGCAGACGCTGGAGGCGACGCCATGAGCACCGCCGCCCCACCCTCTTCCGCGCGACGCAGCGGATTCCGCTGGACGATTTGCGCGCTGTTGTTTGCCGCCACGACCATCAATTACATGGACCGGCAGATTCTCGGCATCCTGGCGTCCACGTTGCAGACCGAGATCGGCTGGAGCGAGATCGAATACGCCCACATCGTTACGGCGTTCCAAGCCGCTTACGCCATCGGCATGGTGCTGTTCGGACGCGTGATTGATCTCATCGGCACCAAGCACGGCTACTCGCTGGCGATGGCGGTGTGGAGCCTCGCGGCCATGGCCCACGCGCTGGCGCGGTCGGCCATCGGCTTTGGCGCGGCGCGGTTCGCCCTCGGTTTCGGCGAAGCCGGCAATTTCCCCGCCGCGGTGAAAGCGGTGGCGGAGTGGTTTCCGAGGCGCGAACGCGCGCTGGCGACGGGCCTGTTCAACGCCGGCTCCAACATCGGCGCGGTCATCGCCCCGGCGGTGGTGCCGTGGTTGACGTTGCGTTGCGGTTGGCAGGCGGCGTTCGTGGCGGTCGGCGCGATCGGGTTCATCTGGATGGCGTTCTGGGCGGTGTACTATCGCGCGCCACGGTCGTCGCCACGCGTCTCGCCGGAGGAACTGGCACTCATCCACAGCGACGCGCCAGAGCCGGCCGCCGCAAAAATCCCGTGGTGCGATCTGCTCCGCTATCGGCAGGCGTGGGCATTCATCGTGGGAATCGCGGTCTCGTCGCCGATCTGGTGGTTCTACCTTTACTGGTTGCCGAAGTTCTTGAACCACCAGTATGGCCTCGACCTCGCCCGGCTCGGTCCGCCGCTCATCGTGGTCTATACGATGACCTGCGTTGGCAGCATCGGCGGCGGATGGTTGTCGTCGCACCTTCTGCAGCGAGGCTGGTCGGTCAACGCCAGCCGCAAGACGGCGATGTTGGTCTGCGCGCTCTGCGTCGTGCCGGTGATGTTCGCCGCGCGCGCCTCCAACGTTTGGCTCGCGACGGCGCTCGTCGGTCTGGCGACGGCGGCTCACGCGGGCTGGGCAGCCAATCTGTTCACGATGGTCTCGGACATGTTTCCCAAACAAGCGGTCGCGTCGGTGGTCGGCTTGGGCGGCATGATCGGCTCCTGCACGGCGATGTTGTTTTCGGAATCGGCCGGCTTCATCCTCCAGACCACCGGCAGCTACTGGAGCCTGTTTTTCATTGCCGGGTGTGCGTATCCGCTGGCGCTGGTGGTGATGCACGCGCTGACGCCGCGCATGACGCCGGTCGAGTTTCAGCGGGAGTAAAGGAGCCACGACGATGCCAACGCAACCTTCGAACGGCACCCGGCAGCAGCAGGTGCGGCGCGTGCTTGCCCGGCAGCGACCCGGCCGCATCGTCTATGCGCCGAACTGCTGGCAATGGTTCGCGCACCAGCTTAACCACGGCCTGTTGCCGCCGGAGATTGCCCACTGCCGCACGCAGCTCGACCTCATCCGTCATCTGGGCCTGGATGTCTTCAGCCGCAACGTCTACTGCAACCAGCAGCATTGCTGGTTCGGCGGCCTCGCCGAGGAAATCTGGGACGGCGTCGAGGCGCGGGAAGAGGTTCGCATCGAGGGACGCGATCGCGTCATCACCCGGACCTACGTCACACGGCGCGGCACGCTGACGGAGAGGCAGCGCTACGTCTTCGCCGATTCCACGCTCGTGCAGGAGGTGTTCACGCTGGACGACGCGCCGGATCCGCTGGCCGCGCTGGAGGAGCTGCTGCAAGCGCGCCGCTGGCGGTTTCGGCCGGAGCGATACGCGCAGGAACAGGCGCGCGTCGGCGATGACGGCCTCGTGGTGGCCGGCGAGTTGTTCAGCCCGCTCAAAGCGCTGCATTTCCTCGCCGGCGCGGTCAACACGACCTACCTCATCGCCGACGACGCAGAGCGTGTGCAGAAGCTGCTTGCGCTTCATGAGGCGGCGCAACTCGACCTCGCGCGCCAGATCGCCGCGGCAGGCGTGCCGGCGATGATGTCGATGGATAATCTCGATGCGGCGTTTCATACGCCGGCCTACGTCGAGAAGTTCTCCGCGTCGTTCTACGAGAAGGCGAGCCGCATCGCGCACGACCACGGCAGCACGTTCTTCATCCACGCCTGCGGCCGGCAGCGGGCCAATTTGAAGCTGATTGATTCGCTCGGTGTGGACGGTCTCGAAGGCGTGGCGTTTCCGCCTCTCGGCGACGTGCAACTCGACGAGGCGATGCAGTTGACCAGCGACCGGTTCCTCATCACTGGCGGCATCAGCGCGATGGAGACGGAGAAATTCCAAAGCGCGGACGAAGTGCGTCGTTACATCAAGGACTTGTTCCAGCGGCTGCGGCCTTTCGCGCACCGGTTTGTGCTGGCCGCGAGCTGCAACACCTCCATCTGCACACCGTGGAAGACACTCCAGTGGTTCCGCGATGCGTGGAAGGAGTTCTGCGAGGAGAAATCATGAAGAGACTGATGAATGGAACCGAGAGTCGCCGGGGGGGTGCAGCCAGCCATCGGTCAGTTCTCTTGGCATTGATGGTTGCGTTCGCGGCTGTCGCTGCGCACGCCGATGTCGCTGTCGTGGTGACGCCGGGGGCGCCGCAGGCAGAACGCATGGCCGCGGCAGATCTGGCGGCTTCGCTGGGAGCGATTTACCCGCACGAAAAATTTATGATCACCGGCAGGCTGCCGGCCCAAGGCCGGTCCATCGTCGTCGGCAGCGATGAACGCACAAAACGCTTCCTGAAAGACGCGGCGCCAGCGGCACCTGAGAGTTTTGCGGTGGCCACTGTGAACGAGGGCGCGCGGGAACTCGGTGTCATTGCCGGCGCGGACACGCGCGGCGCTGTGTATGGCGTTTACGCGCTGCTGGAGAAGCTGGGCTGTGGATTCTACCTCTCCTACGATGCATTGCCACCGCCGCGAACGGAACCGTTCTCGTTCGATGGATGGACGCTCTCGGATGCGCCGGTCGTGCGCGACCGGGTCGTGTTCGATTGGCACAACTTCCTCAGCGGTTGCTCGACGTGGAACCTCGCGGATTGGAACCGTTGGACCGACCAGTCGCAGAAGATGGGCTACAACGCGATCATGGTTCACGCCTACGGGAACAACCCGATGGTCAGCTTCACCTTCAACGGCAAGACCAAGCCGGTCGGTTATCTCTCCACGACCGCCAGGGGCCGCGACTGGTCCACAATGCATGTCAACGATGTGCGCCGGCTCTTTGGCGGCGAAGTCTTCCGCGCGCCGGTCTTCGGCGCAGACGCGGCACAGGTGCCGGACGCCCAGCGCGCCGCCGCGGCGCAGAAGCTCATGCGCGGCGTGTTCGCTCACGCGCAGCAACGGGGCATGGAGGTCTATTTCGCGGACGACGTGGACACGATTTCCGCGAACCCACAGGAGTTGATCCGCACGCTGCCAAAGGAGGCGCGGTTCCCGATACAGACGCAGGTGGTCGGTTGGATGGGACAGGAGGCCGGCAAACTGTGGCTTGCGAATCCGGAGACGCCGGAAGGATACCGCTACTACAAGGCGCAAGTTGCCGCGTTGATGAAAGCGTATCCCCAGATCACCACACTGGTCGTCTGGTTCCGGCAGGGAGGCACGCCGTGGTTGGAGGTCAAGGTGGCCGAGATGCCCCCGCGCTGGCAGGAGGAATGGAAGGCCGAGATCGCACGCACGCCGGAGGCGGAGAAGCTCTGGCACGCGCCGCAGATGTTCGCCATCGGCAAGATCGTCCGCGCGTTCGAGCGGGCGCTGAAGGAACTGGGGCACGACCGCGTGCAACTGACAGCGGGCACGTGGGACTTCAAATTCCTTGCGCCGTGCCACCGCTTCTTCCCATCGCATGTGAAACTGATCGGCCTGGACTACAACGCCCTCCACGGCCAGCCGCAACTCGGTGACGACGAGTCGCGCCGGGTTATCCGCGACGTTGCCGCCCAGCGGCCGGTGATTCCCATCATTTGGGCGCACCACGACGACGGCAACTACCTCGGTCGGCCTTACACGCCATTCGCACAGTTCAGTTCGAAGCTTGCCGACGCGAAAGCCTGCGGCTTCGGCATCATTCACTGGACGACACGGCCGCTCGACCTCTATTTCAAGAGCCACGCCGCGCAGGTTTGGAAAGCCACAAAGGACCAGCCACTGTGCGCGACTTGTGACGACATGGCGATGCGTTCGTTTGGCGGCGGCGCGCGGGAGACGATGGGCGCATATCTCGAACGCTGGGTGACCGACGCGCCGAACTTCGCGCGCGAGACGACCGACTTCTTCATTGATCGTCCGCTGACCAACATCACGCAGGTTGTCACCGGCTGTCGCGAGCGACTGAAGCTCATCGACCGGGTGGATGCCGCGAAGCTCACGCCGGAACAGCGCGACCGCGTGAACTACTTCAAGGGGCTGGAAGAGTTCATTGCCGCGTTCTTCCTGACGCATGAGCAATTCCAGAATGCGCAGGCGGCGCTCAAGAAAAGCGACCTCGCCGCCGCCCGTGCCGCGATGGCCGATTGCCGGCCGGCGCCGGTGATCACGCAGTTTGCGAAGTTCAGTTCGCTCGGGGGCATCACGCGCGGCGAGCAAGGCTCGGTGGTGTCGCTGAACACGCGCTGGCTGCCGCATATCGTGCGGCTGCGCCAGCAGCTCGGCATGGAGCCTGTCCGCTATAATTTCGGACCGACCTCGCACGATCCGCTCGCGCAAGCCTCCGGCCGCTTCACGTTTCATTTCGACACGGAGTATCACCTTTGGCAGACGCTCGGCACGCAGGAAACCGGCGCAGAAACTTTCGTTGCGCTGCGAGCCAATGACGAAATCTGCCGCAGTGGCATCGAAAGCGGCAAGGCAATCACCCTGACGCTGCAACCGATCGCGGGCAAAAAGAAGGATACCGCCGTCTTGCCCGTGGGCGAATATCGGTTGCGGCTGCTGATGTTTGACCCGGTTTCCAAAGCGGCTGGCCAGCGCGTGTTCAGCGTGTCGGTGAATGGCGCGGTCGTGGAAGATCGCCTGGATGTTCTTGCCGGCAGCGGCGGCAACCGCCGCGTTCTGGAGCGTGCGTGGCCGGCGAAGCTGGACCGGGCCGGTTGTGTGACCGTTACGTTGACGCCGGTGAAGGGGAAAGTGCTGGTTTGCGGCGCGGTGCTGGAACCGGTTTCGATGTCGGTTGCGTCGAAGCCTTGACCCGTTCTTCTGCGACACGGCAGACGGGGAACTGCGCCGGTTCCGCGTTGTTACTGCGGGCCTTCGAGGCGGAAGTCGTCGAAGTAGGCGGTGCCGGTGCCAACCATTTGCAGGAAGAGGTCGAAGGGCAGCGCCTGGCCCCGGCTGGCTTTCGAGCCGGGAATGGCGAAGGTGCGCGTGAACTGCTGCCACGACGGCGTCAGGCCCTGCGAGCCGTCCACCTTGTGGACTTCCCACTGACCGGTGCCGCGGCGGGCGGGATTCTCAATCGCCTCGACCATGCCGAGGAACCAGTTGAGTTTGACGTCCTGGCCGCGACTCCAGAAAGAAAACGTGTAGTTCTTGCCGATCGTGAGCGGCTTGGTGGCGACCCGCAGCCATTTACCGCCGACTTCCCAAGTGTGCGGCAGCCAGTTCTGCAGGCCCAAACCCCAGCCGGCGTGCGCCTCCCAAAACATGTTGTAACCGGGGTAATTGTGGCGGTACGACCATTTCAGAAAATACTTCCCGTTCTTCGGCTTGACGACTTCACCGCCGGGACTGGTATCGGACTGCAGTGCTTCGGGCAGGAAGCAGGAGTTGGAGAACAGCGAGTAGGCATACGTCCACGCGAGTGGCCGTGTGCTGTCTTTTTCGACGTCGGTGCCCCTGACGTCACGCAGCGGGCCCATGACCGGGTTGCCTTTCGTGCCTTTGTTCAAGGACACCTGGATGCGACCGTCGGGGCGGCCGAACAGGAGATCGAGCAGGCCGTCTTCATTCCAATCGCAAGGACAAGCGAACGTCATCGGCCAGAGCACGATATCGCCGCGGTGTTTGGCAAGTTGGGGGAAGGCGGCTTCGAGGACGAAACGGTTGAGACGCGCAAGGTCGGGGCCTTTAGGTAGTTTGGCGAGAAGCTCCTTCGCTTCCGGGCACAGGACGAGGCCAACGCAGTGGTTGGTGCTGTAGAGGCTCGGGCCGGAAAGGAGTTTGTTGAATTCGACCACCATCGCGGGCGGCAACGTCGGCTTGATCACCTTGTTGGTATTGTGGTTGGTGATCATCGTCATCACATTGGTTTCCAGCCGTGTGCAGAGGAATTTTGAGAATGGGTCCTTGGCCTGCTGGAGTGTCACGACGATGCCGGTCGGGTCTTTCAGGTCGGCCAGGCGCACGGCGGGCGAGTCTTCGTGGCCGACGGGAACATAGCTGGTGAAATCCAGCAGCGTCGGCGCAGCCTTGCCCAGCAAGGCGGCGACGCCGCCAAAGAAGCCCTGGCGTTTGCCCCGGTAGAAGCAAATGCGGCCTTCGCGTTCACCGACAATCAGGTCGGGAAGACCATCGCCGTCCCAGTCGCACACAGCGGGAGTCAACTGCTCACGCCCATCGCCGTAGGCCAGCGGGTATTTGCAGCCGTCCTCGAACTTGGGATTCTGCGCGGAGCCGGTGTTGAGGAAAATCCAGACGCTGTTGGCAGAATAGGTGCCCTCGCCGACGATGAGGTCAGGCCGGCCATCGCTGTTCCAGTCGCTGACACACGGGCTGGCGTAGTTGCCGATGATGAGCGGCTTCCGCCCGTAGTCGAGCGGTTTGGCGTCGAGGTTGTCGTTGAGATTGCCGTAAACGCCGATACGCGGCTTGGCCATGGCCGAGGTGAACTTCGGCTCCGCGCGGTTGCCAATGTTGAGCACGGCATGGACGTAACCCTCAGAGTCGCCGATGACGAAGTCCGGCAGGCCGTCACCGTTCCAGTCGCAAACGTTTAGTTTGCAGGAAGCGCCGTAGAAGCTCGGGAAGAACTTGCCCGTTTTGAAAACCGGCTTGCCTTTCTCGCCGTAATTTTTGAACCACCAGATGAAACCGTTGGAGTCGCCGATAACGATGTCTTTCTTGCCGTCACCGTCGAGGTCCACAAAGTTTGGCGAACTCGGAAATGCGATGGAACTGGCGGTGGCGCCCTCCACGATGATGGACTGGTTGCGTGATTGCACCAACAACCGGCCGGCGCTGTCCACGCCATCCCAAGTGTTTGGGATGGGGCCGACCAGTTCGAAGTCGGCGTTGACGATGTGGTTGGAGCCTGCGCCGTGCAGCGAAGCCGCCGCAAGGAAGCACACGGCGACAGTCAGCGCGAGGCGCGCACGATGTGGGCTTCGGGGTGATTTGGGGTGCATGGTTAGCGGTGGACTCCCATCGCGCGCAAACGGTCGTCGTAACGAGTGAGCAGGTGGACAACGATATTGATGCCGAGCTTGTAAGCATTGACAACCGCCTCGTCGGTGACGTTGCGGTAATGCGTGGCGGTGTAATAACTGCCGAAATGCGGCCCCCACTTATGGAAGCCGCCCCGGGCGCTCGTGCGGTAAAGCTGCCGGTCAATCCGGTCGGTCTCGTCCAGCGCGCACTCCCAGAAATCGCCGTAGGCGTTCAACGTATAGACCACGGCGATCTCGTTGGCGATGAGACGGAGCACTTCGATCGGTTCCTGGTAGGAGTTCATTCCCGACGGCAGCTTCCGCAGCGGGAAATACGAGGACATGATCGGGTGGTCTTCCGGCAGCTTCTCGAAGTCGCGGTCAGTCAGCACGCGCTTCATCTCGCGGCGGAAGGCGATATCGAACCGCGAGCGGCGTCCCGGCAGGTCGTTGTCGGCCCAGATCGCGCCGCCGGCGTGCAGATACTGGCGCAGATTTTCGATCTCTTCCTCAGTGAAGGTGAAATCCTTGTGGCCGGTGATGAAGATAAATGGCGGCTTGATGGTGAAGAGGTCTTTGCTGGAGACCACGATGGGTTGCGGCTCCGTTTTTTGCTGGATGCGGTCGCGCGACCAACGAGCCACCTGCGCCGTCAGGTTTGGCAGCGCCGTCGGATTGCAGTTCCAGTCGCCGCCTTGGTAGATGGCCCAGTAGCACGCAAACCGCGCGCGCGTGGCGCGGCCCGAACCGCTGACGCCTGCGCCGGCTTGGAGGAATCCGGAGGCGCGGGTAAGCGTCTGGCGCAGTTGCAGCGTCGGAATGTGTGCCGGGCCGCGGCTCGCGTCCATCGACATCGTCGGCGTCGAGGAACGGATCGTGGATTGCTGGTTGATAGCGGCGGTGATCATCGCCGGGGAACTGATGATCTGGCTCGCGTTTCGGCCGCTGGTGGTAATGGGGCGCAGGTTGTTGCGCATGGCGGGCGACGGGGCGGTCGGAGAGCTGACGTTCTGGAGCGACCGGTCCTGCGGCGGCGGTGGCGGCGGCGGCACGTTGGGGGTGTTCGGCGCGACGGGCGGCGGCGCGCTGAATACGGTGATGATGGGCTCGGCACGCTCGCTCACAGTGTACGTGCCGAAGATCAGGAAGAAGAGCAAGTGCAGCAGAAGCGCAACAAGGTAAAAAGGGAGTGACCTCAGGCGGGTTGCAAACAGCCCGGGCAGATCGGTAATTCGTGCAACGCTTATCATGATAACGTGTCGCCGCGCCCGGTCTGCTTAGCCCAAAAGCAAACCAGATGCAACAGCGAACTCCTTCCACCGACACATCCAGTGTCCGGCGAAATGGGCGATCTTAGCATGTCGCGGCCAACTCTTGTTGGTTCAAGCATTAGTTGCCATCAGCCGTGAAAAGTTCGCCCACCGGCAGCAATTTGTCATCAGAAGACCGGATCTATGCATCGAGCGGCAGGGAAGCCAGGTCAGGGATTGCGCTTGACGCTGCCGGGGGGGGGCTTCTACGGTCTCGAAGTCAAGAGCGGCCATAAAGGCCGTTCATAAGGAGATTTTCTATTTATGGCAGAAGGCTATTGTGTGAAATGCAAGGCGAAGAAAGAAATCGCCGAGGCCAAGGAAGTGACCATGAAGAACGGCCGTAAGGCGCTTCAGGGCAAGTGCCCGGCGTGCGGCACGGGAATGTTCAAGATTCTCGGCAAGAGCTAAGTTGACTGGCGTCGCAGGCGGTCTTCAGGCCGTGGCGGCGGTTGCCGGATTTTCTCCCGTCCGGCGCAGTGAAAAGGGAGGCTGAGGTGATTTATGGCTGAAGAACTGGCCTACGTACTGGTCAATCCTTACACGTTATTCAAGTCGCGCACCGGTGGTGTGCTGGCGCGTCTGATGTCGCGCACGGCGCTGGATTTGGTAGCCGCGCGGGTGTTCGCTCCCAGCAAGGAGTTGGTGGAGGAATACGCCGCAACGGTGGTCACGAAGAACGATCCGCAGCCGCAGGATGTGCAGGAGTTGATCCGGCGCTACGTCCTGGAGAACTACATGCCGGATCCGAAGACCGGACGGCGCAAGCGGACGCTGATGCTGCTGTTCCAAGGCGATGACGCGGTGCATCGCGTGCGCAACGTGGTCGGCAACGTGACGACCGGTCCGGTGCGCGGCGTGGCCATTCGCGACACCTACGGTGATTACGTGCTTGGCCCGAAGGGGGAGGCGAAGTATTTCGAGCCGGCCGTGCTGGCGGCGCCGACGCAGGAAGAAGCAACCTACAAGCTCAAGCTTTGGGCCCGTCACTCCGATACCGACGGCGGTTTGGTGGACAATACCATCCAGTATCCCGCCCACGCGAAGCCGCAGCGCACGCTGGTGTTGATCAAGCCCGACAATTTCAACTTTCCCAGCGGCCGGCCTGGCAACGTGCTGGATGTGTTTTCCAGCACCGGCCTCTACATCGTGGGGATGAAGGTCCACCAGATGAGCGTCGCGCAGGCTGAGAATTTCTACGGTCCCGTGCGTGAGCAGTTGCTGGCCAAAATGCAGGGCATGGCGCTGGCCAAGGTGCTGCCGACGGTGGAGCAGGCGCTGGAAATGAAACTGCCGGCCGACGCCGTCGAGAAACTCGGAAACCTGCTCGGCCCGTATTTCGGCGAGGCGCTCTTCCAACAGATCGTGAAGTTCATGACCGGCATCGCGCCGGCCCAGTGCGACCCCGGCCACAAGAACGCGCCGGGTCTCGCCAAGTGCATCGCGGTCGTCTATGAAGGCACGGACGCGGTGCGGAAGATTCGCGAGGTGCTGGGGCCGACCGATCCGAAGAAAGCCGGTCCGGGCACCATCCGGCGCGAGTTCGGCCAGTCGGTGATGGTCAACGCCGCGCACGCTTCCGACTCGCCGGACAACGCCAAGCGCGAGGTCGGCATCATCAATTTCCAGGAGAACAACTTCAAACAGATCGTGGAAAAGTTTTACGGCAAGCTGGGTTGATCGCGGGCGGTGGTTAAGCAGGAGGATCGAAGCCATGAAAGACTTCGTTGCGGATCGTTCCAAGGCACTGACACCTTCGCTGACGCTGGCAGTGGATGCCAAAGCCAAGGCTATGAAGGCCGCCGGCGAGGATGTCTGTGGTTTCGGCGCCGGCGAGCCGGACTTCGACACGCCGCAGCACATCAAGGACGCCGCCGCCGCCGCGCTGGCCAGGGGCATGACCAAATACACGCCCTCCAGCGGCACGCCGGAGTTGCGCCAGGCCATCGCCGACAAACTCGCGCGCAAAAACGGCATCCAATACAAGTCCAGCCAGGTCATCGTCTCCTGCGGCGGGAAACACTCCTGCTTCAACGTCGTCTTCGCCACATGCAACCCCGGCGACGAGGTGATCATCCCCGCGCCCTACTGGCTGAGCTATCCAGAAATGGTGAAGATGGCCGGCGCCAAGCCCGTGATCCTGCCCACTGCCGACGCCACGGAGTTCAAGATTACGCCGGAACAGTTACGCGCAGCCATCACGTCGCGCACGAAGCTCTTCATCCTCAACTCGCCGTCGAACCCAACCGGCTCGGTCTATACGCGGGCGGAACTGGAAGCGCTCGGCCGCGTCTGCATCGAGAAGGGCGTGCTTATCCTCAGCGATGAGATTTACGAAGACCTCATTTACCCCGGCGCAACGCATCACAGCCTCGCGTCGTCCGGGCCGGAGTTCTACGCGCAGACGGTCACGGTGATCGGATTCTCGAAGGCTTACTCAATGACAGGTTGGCGACTCGGCTACCTCGCAGCGCCGGAGCCGATCGCCAAGGCGATTGACGCCATCCAGAGTCACTCCACGTCGAACCCGACCAGTTTCGCGCAAGCTGGCGCAGTGGCGGCGCTCACGGGTCCGCAGGACCATTTCAAAGTGTGGCTGGCCGAGTTCGCCAAGCGGCGTTCCTACATGCTGCAACGGCTCAACGCCATCCCCGGCGTGACGTGCATTGACGCGAAGGGCGCTTTCTATCTGCTGCCCAACGTCAGCAAGCTCGGTCTCGCACCGATGGAGTTCTCCAAACAACTGCTCGAAGAGGAAAAGGTTGCCGTCGTTCCCGGCGAAGCGTTCGGCACCGACCGGCACGTCCGGCTCTCCTACGCCAGCTCGATGGCCAACATCGAAAAAGGCCTGGACCGCATCGAGCGGTTCTGCCGCAAGCGCGCGTAACCGGCCGCCGGCCCCGCGCCAGAGCGGCGGCATGGATCGTTTGGCTGGAATCGTTTGCTGCGCTATAGTCAGTTGTCGTTCACAATGAAACTCGGCGCTTCCACGCTTACGTTCCGGCGGCTGCCACTGGTCACAGCGGCGGGCCGCATCCGCCGGCTTGGCTTTGACACCGTGGACCTCTGTTGCCTCTTCCCGTCGTATTGTCCGCACTACGATCCCACTGCCTCCAGCAATATCAACGTGACGATCGTTGAGGACGCGCTCGCCGGTTTGCGCGTGGCGACGCTCAATGTTGCCATGGCCGCGTGGAACAGCGCCGACCGCATGATCCGCTCCGCGCAACTGGAGTTTGTTGCGGGTTCGTTGCGCGCCGCCAAGACCCTCGGCGCCCAGGTCGTCACCGTGCAGAGCGGCAACAAGCCGCAGCTCGAGAGCGATTGGGACGGCTCGGCCCAACTCGTTGGCGAGCCCATCCGTTTGGCCGCGCGTCAGGCTGAATCGTTCGGCGTAAAGCTGGGCATCGAGATCCGCGCCGGCATGTTGGTGGAAACCGTCGAGCAGGCTGAGAAGCTGCTGGAACTCGTCGCCAGCCCGGCCGTCGGCGTGACCGTAGACACCGGCAGTCTGGCCGCTGCCGGCGTGGACGTGGCCGCCGCCATCGAACGGCTCGGCGCCC
>Ga0265297_10001342_pt1 | contig 58711 bp, 59 predicted proteins | sample Munlanlwell13791_FD_192502 | JGI IMG/M metagenome (GOLD analysis project Ga0265297, IMG submission 192502) | Leachate microbial communities from a municipal landfill in Southern Ontario, Canada - Leachate well 137-91 | ecosystem: Engineered > Solid waste > Landfill > Unclassified | place... | reverse complement strand
AAGGACAGTCATCGCTAAGGCTCGAGCGGCTGTTCGAATTGGATTGTCTTTCATAACTCGGCCGACATTGAGTAACCCTTGCCAACGAGCATTCACGAATGGGACCCACATATTAATCAGCCGTGCTTCTACACCTGCTTTTGCGAAATCAACAGTAATATTTCGCGCTTCAAAAGCTGCTTCGAGAGGAGACGCTCCCTTGTTCATTGCTTTTTTATAAATACCCAATCGAGGGGCAAGTTCTATTGATTCAGAAAAATTGGCTATCAGCTCAAATGGGTTAACTATAGCTTTAGTTCTTTCCATCCATTTCGGTCTGAATAGCTGGTCTGAAGCTATAGCAAGACCTTTTGTTGATTCGATGTAACTACCGTAGCCGCCTTGATTTCTCATAAAGTCGTCATAAGCTTGAGATTCCCACTTGAATGCAGCCTTCACACCATCTTTAAATCCCGACAACCAAACTGCAGGATTAAATCCGTATTTAGAAACCATTGTGGCTGTTTGGTAGTCCCGCACAGCATTTGAGAGGGTAAAGGGGAAATAGAGCGAAGTTGTACCAGCTTTGAATGCCTTGGAAGAAGTCATGACCAATTTACCCATTAGACCTGCAGAAGCTGGTGACATAGCGTGCATTGATTCTGAAAGGTCTTTAGGAATTGCCCAACGAGTAACTTTTCCTTTGATAAAGACACTAATTGATTCCCATCCTTGCGGTGGATTTTCGTCTTTAGGGAGAAATTTGATTAAATCTTTAGTAGCCTCGGGGTGAGATTGTCTGAGGCTTACTAACTTCATAGCCACTTTGTTTCTCTCAACCAAACTAATAGCCTTGGTTAAGTTATCAATAATGGAGACAAACGGATCACGGATTATTTTGTCAGTTCCTTCCAAGGCACTCACAACACCTTGTTTGCTTACAGAAAATGTTTCCGATCCAATTACCATCTTGTCTGCTTCTTCTAGAGTGGGGATAAACTCCAGGACATGAAACGGTAACCAGTTTTTATTTTTTTCTACAACAGCATTGAAGGCTTTATTGCTAAGTATTCCTGCATCCCTCATCGGTTCAAGGATTGCATTGACAGCCCAATTTTGGACACTATTTCCAACTTGCTCGAGTGTTCTAAATGATTTTTGTCCTACTTTATTTCTTAGCTCTTCAAGTGCTTTTTCGGCGGTATCTTGACCAACACCAAGTGGGTTTTCTATGCCTCTGACAGCTCTTTCAGAAGTTCGTTGTGCTAGTAGATATCTAGTGAAATCTGCTCGCATTTTGCGAACCGGTTGAAGAGCTTTATAAAGATCTTTGAAATTACCCTCAACAATTCCAAATCTTCCGGCATACATTCTTGCCCCAACGTAAGCACTAGAATCAATATCAATTGGTTTTCCCTCAAGCTTACTGACTTTGTCTTCAAATTCTTTAATCGGTGCAAATCGATCAGTGAATAATCTAGGAAAAACCTGAATAGCCTTTTTTGCCTTATCAAGTAAGTTCTGGGTTGTGGTTAGCTTTCCAACCATCGCATCAATTTTGCTAAGGGCACTGTCCTCAGGTGATGGATCATCAGAACCAATTGGAGTTTCCTGAGGTGGGCGCGGTGGACTACCTGCTGGTGGTTCTTTTAGCTCATCAGCTCTTGGATTCTCAGGTGCGATTACGTTTCCATCCTGTCGCTCTTTAAATACAGGTGAATTTTGAACTTCACTAGGATCTTTGGCCTGTTCGGCTTGTCGTAGCTCAATTTCTTCGGGCTTTGTATACTTTTCTCTAATTTCAGCTGCCTTTACAGCAACTTTTTCTTCCTGAGAGAGTTTTTCCATGAGGCTGGACACTTCAGGATCTTTAGTTTCATTCGTAGTAGGTAATTGCTCTCTAAAGGCTGTATCGTACCCTCGTCTGAATGTTTCTAAAGTACCATTTTCGTCTGAATATACGTTGAGTACTTTCACATCTTTAGGATTGAGAGCTACTAGTAAATCTGCCTCCCCAGCAGCTTTTAGAACAACTGAGTCATATCCAGCTTTTCTAAGTGCCTTATCAACAAGCAATCTTGCAGATTTATTCTTTAAGTAGGTGTTTATGCTTTCATCGATGTTTGTTTTTTCTAAGACTTTATGAATAAACTCCCCCCAATTATTTGAACCAAAACCCATAAACTTTTCAGGTACCTCAATAACAAATGGTTTTTTGGGTGTGAACTCTGTCTCAATAATTGCTAAGTTTGCCCCCATTCCAGTCGGATCGGCACGTTTCCCATAGAAAAGGGCTCCTGACATGGCACCCTTATTCCCAGGTTGTAAATAAACGCCCTCACCATATTTTCTGCCTCCAGAAGCACTAAATGTTTCGGCATCTGGAACTTTGAACCCTGTCTTTTGAATAATGTCAGCAATCGACCTCGTAGTGCCGTGATATGAGATTACTGGCTTGTTTGGCAGTATCTCTCCAGCTTGTTTAGCCAAGGCAAGGCCATGCTCATAGCCTTCTTGAATGACTTGTTTACCGGCCTCTACACTTTCGTATTTATCCTTTATCCATTGAGGTATCTTTTCAAAAACATCATTAACGATTGATTTAATAGAAGTGCCTTGGCCAGACTTCTCCAACTCGAATTCAAACTTTTCAGGATTTAATACAACAGCTTCACCGCTTGTTTCCAAGATAACGTCATAGCCTTCTTGCTTTAACTGTTTTGCTACTTCAGTGGCTTCTTTAACATTTTTGGTTTTACCCATTGTGTTGAGCCATTTTTCAGAATCATCTCGAAGAACGGATATTGTGGCATCTTTTTTAGGAGTAAGTTTTACAATTTGGTCACCGTATGTTCCTGCAAAGTGGTCACTGCCTGATCCTTTTTCTGTACTAGCAAATAATGCGTATGGAGCCTCATGACCTTCCTTTATACTTTTTGAAGGATCAAAAGCTTGGCTCCTGACCAGAGACTTAGCATCTTCAGTGCTCGTGCCATGATAAAGAACAGTGTTTTTATCTAAAGTTTCAGTCGAAGGTTTTGAAGGGGTTACTTGTATTTTATTTTCCATTGCAACCGTCACTAGGTCAGCATCAGTCAGTTCAGCAACTTGCCCCAATCTGGTTTTAGCATTTTTACCACCGAGTGCTGTTACAATTTCGCTTCTTTGGGCATCATTTAAAGTTGCTCTAATTGATAACCCTGCAGGCATATTTCTAACCGCTCGCACAACAATTGCGCGTTTGTTGGGAACATCTCTCCAGAGCTGGTAGTAAAGGTCTTGAAACTCTTGCCTGAATGTCTTACCAGTATATCCAGTAGGATTACTTACCTTCGATAAAAATTCATAAGCTCTGTTAGCTGTATTCCATGCTTGATTGAATTGACCCATTTCTTGTGGAGTTTGCTTAGCTTGTGCAGGATATTGCTTGGTAATATCAACAACTTTATTCTTCCAAGCTTGTTTGATTTCCTGAGCTGTCGCTTTTTCGTTAACTCCCAAGTATTCCAAAGCTTGTTTCTTGGTTATTTTCAGTTGTTCACCTGCGGCTTTTTCTATCTGGTTTTCAACAGCGGATTTGTTTGGAAGATACTTTGCTACAGCAAAATTAAGAGAATGTAGTCCTATCATTGCTGCTGTATTTTTGAGAGCATCTTCGTTTGAATCGCCTTTTATCAAGGAAGTCACATAAGTTGCAGGACCAATAATCGCTGAAGATTTAACAAAAGATGGTTTCATACCTGCAATAGAGAAGGCACCCCCTAAGGCAAAATCGCTCACAATATCTTTTGCTCTCTGTTGAGCTGTTTTGCTGGCTTCCTCTTTTTGCAGCTGTGTAAGCCCTGCAAATGTTAATCCATTGGAAAGTACACTGTATGTCTTTGGAGCAACGGTAGCTATTTTGCTCATGAGGGGAACTCCTCTTAATGCTCCCTGTACTAATTCACCACCAACTAGAAATGTTCCAATTGTCCCTAAAACTTCGAACTCAACCTCTGTCATTTTCCCAGCCATTTCTTCAACATCATTGGCATATTTAACTTCGGGATCCCACCAACCAAAGGTTAATGCTTGAGCTAGACCATCTCCAGCACCCTTGAGAGCTCCGATTGTAGCTTTGGGCAAACGCTCCAAGACATCGGTATCTCGATCTCCAAGCCCAAGCGTTTGCGCTGTTGCTTCCACGTATATGTTCTTGAATGGCTTGTATGATCCGCTAGTGGGTCCGGGGATAGAGAATTCACTTTGTTCTGGTTTTAACCTCTCAAGGGGTTGGAGAATATCTTCAAGCTTTTGAGTACCTATTTTTGCTACTGAACCGATCGTTTGCTTAGACTTACCAGATAAATCACCAATTGTCTGTTCAGTAGACTGAATTGAGGAAGTAATATTTTTTTTGAGATTGCTTAAAAAGTTGTCCATAATTTTTATACTCCTGGCGTAAATAACCGTCTTAAGAAACCCATCACACCCGGTTGGGTTTTAAGTTGCCATTCTTCATCAATAACAGTGGAAGCGTTCTTACCTTTATCTGTAATCACGCTTGAGAGGTTGGTCTTCAGTTGATCGGCTGTGAAACCTTGTTTCCATGCGGCGCGTATCTCAGTTCTTAGGTCACCTTCATTTACTGTTGTTGATTTTGATTCGTCTGAAGGTTGTTCGTATAAACTAGTAGTTCCTGAAGTGGGGTCGAAAAATCCGACTACGTTGCCGAACGCATCTTTCACTTGTTGTTTAGCATATGTTCCACTTGAGCCACCGACTTTTGCTCTGTTGGTTTGAGAGTCATAGAGCTTTAGTTCAAATTCTTTTTCCCAACGATCTTCTTCTTTAGTTGCAGCAAGTTCAGATGATCTGACTTGGTTGTAGGTATTTATAAGTCCACCTAAAAATTGGAGGTCATAACGGAGATTGTTTAGTTTTGTCTCCTTACCTTGAGTTTCCATTGCCACCTTGCGTGTAATTTCGCCAAGCCTGGCATTGTAGTCCTCAGCTTTTGCATTTCGTTCTTCTATCAGATTATTGATTTTGGCGTTAGCCAGCCTTTGGACCTCACCTGATTCACCAGTAATGGTGGCAGCTGAATATCCAGGATTTTTTCTTATTTTGCTAACAGATTCGTCACGGACGTTTTTCTCACTAGCAATGTCTGTATCTAAAGAGCTTATGGTATCTTTCAGGGTATCTAGCTTCGCATTGCTATATTCCTCGTCATATCGTTTTGTCTGATAACCCTCAAGTTCAGTTGAAAGTTCTTGCGCTTTTTTATAAGTATCCTGAAAATTTGTATTAAGAGTTCCGATGTCGAAACCAAGAATTTTGTCTGATCCGCTACTTAGTTCAGAAAGCCCCGAACTAAGATTTGTGGTTGATTGTTGTTTGCCTGGTTCAGCTCCATCTGTCCAAATGTCTTTTCCGGAGGAATCTGTACCCCACCAGCGGAGAGCCTTGTTATCATTTGGTTGCCAGTACCAGCCACCGTATTGCTTATCTGCCATTACGAAGCACCTCCTTTCTGTTCACCAGGTTTATTAGCAGTTACCTGACTAATTTTTCCTGAACCCAAGTCAAAGGTGTATTCGCTGTTAACATCAAGTCCATATTTGAAATATTTGTTAACAAGCCAACGATCTTTTTGTAATTCCAAAGCCTGAACTACCAGTTTGTACTGGTTGATCATCTGCATTCTAGCCTGCAATTCTTCAAGATCCGGTTTGTCTAGTTTTTTAGTTTTTTTGAACATAAGCATTGATCTCCTTTCTGCCTGACATAGTGATAAACCTTCGTCTGTAATCAGCGATTTTTTCTTCTATGTCAGAACCGCCTCGTTTTCGCATAAGGCTTATTTGGTGATCAAGATAACGTTGTCTAAATGATGCTTCGTCTTCACCTTCTTGCTTGAGTAATGGTTCGCCTTCAGGTTCAAAGTCAAAGTCGAAATAACCATCACGAACGGTATAGACGCAGAAATCAAACGCTATATTCGAAACACCACTGAGCATTTCTTTTACCAAGAGATACTCGTTAGTCAGTTCTGAGATATACAATCCGTTACAATCGGCTCGGGGAGTCAAGTATGCAGTTACATTTCGGGGATCGCTGACCGCTATAAAGTGGTCTGGGAAGTCAATTCGTGTCTGTCCGTTACTGAGATTTGCTGTTCCTCGATAAACGAGGAGAACTTCTGCTGCCTCGATACCAGTATACACCAATCTACGGCCCTTTTTCCGGGGGTGTGGAATAGAGAAGTTTGAAGTTCCTGTCTTGTTGATATTACCTGCTACGTTTAAAGCCTCCATCCCCGACATTAAGATATTGACCGTAGCGAAGTATCCTGCTCCTCCATAGATACGTTCAGCACTCATTTGCCCTGCTGTGATTTTTCCAGCGTTTAAATCATTAATTTCGGCATCCGTAACTGCTAAATCCTGAATCTTCGCTGTAGAGATGGCGGCGTTCATGATTCTTGAGTTGCCTACCTCAAGCAACCCAATTTTGGCGTTAGTGATTGTTGCATCTGCTATCTCTGCTGCAGTCACAGCTAGGTCTTGGATTTTGGCCGTACTGATAGCAGCATTGGCGATTCTAGAATTACCTACCTCTAATGCTCCAATTTTGGCATTGGTAATGGTGGCATCAGCGATTTCAGCATTGGTTACCGCTGCATCTTGTATTTTTGCTGTTGATATTGAGGCATTGGCTATACGTGAGTTGGTAATCTGTGCCAAGCCAATATGTGCAGTAAGAATAATGGCTTCTTCTATTTGGGCTGAAAGAGTAATGACGGAACCGGCTTTATAAACCTTTGCTGCAGTTATTGCATCATCTTTTATTTTTTGAGTTGCTACTGCTGCATTTGCTAGTTTTTCCTCAGTTACCGAAAAATCATCCAACTCGGTGTCGCTAACGGCTCCTGGTTTGATGTTGACACTATCTACCGAATTTGGAGCCAGAAGAGGTGAGTCAACCCCATTGTGACTGTGAGGGATAACCTCTGGAAAGGGTTGGTCTTCTACCTCTCTGTTTTTTAATATTTTTTTAACCTGTTTAGTTAGCATAGTTTTATAAAATTCCTAAAGGATCAAAGTACGTTGTTGCTGAAATAATTTCTGGTGTGTCGTTGCCATTCGGATGAAGACTCATTGCCAATTCGTATTCCTCACCTGCACCCGGGTCTTCTTCATCGCCTCCGGTTTCAATTGTGAATATTGCTTTCGAGATACCTTCTTTATCAAAAAGCTCTGATCCGTCTTGCATCGTGGCTTTTTGCCATTCTGCTTGTTGGTTAACCTTGAAAAAGACCTCTATACTGCAATCCTGAGGTAGCGGCTTTGTTACTAACTTGATATGTCGAAACCCTTTTTGGGTGAATGACTCACCGCCATCAAAAACTAGACCTTCGTACCTTGCTTCTGCTTTGTTATTCAGATCAATTATGTCCACGCCAAAATCTGAGCCGTTTTTCCATGAACAGAGGAGCTTATCCTCGTACATGGTTAGTGCGCCAATAAGAACATTTTCTAGTAGTCCATGAGAAGGAATGTATTCAAGATTCAGAGAGTAGGGATCATTTTTGTTTAGTCGGCCGTATGAATAAATGCCGCACTTATCGCTACCGTTCACGCCAAGCAAAGGTAGTCCTCCCATAATGGTCACTCCCCCTGGATTTACCCAGCCATATTCTCCTGGGAGTTTTTTGATGCGTAGTAGGCTGGAGGTATCCCAGAAATAAAGACCGCCTCTAACCCCTGCCTGAATAAGTAAAAATTCACCCTGAAGTAATGCATTAATGCCACGCTCGGCCACCATTCTTCGCTGAATCCACGAAGGCTGAATTTTGTCCCATGTCCACAGCCATCCTTCTTCTACCTTGTCACCTTTGGTTGAGCCGAAAATTGCTAACTGGTCTAATCCAAATAAGCATTTGTTTCTATGCCCAAGCGGAAGATCTATAGCATCTAAATTAAAACCTCCCTCGTAATCGACCATTGCCAGGTCTTTAGAGTCACAGATGAGTAAAACTCCCAATGCTTCGCTCATGGTGTGCCAGCTTGGGTCACCATCTAACGACTGCCAATCATGCTCTACATCAGTGGACCAGTCGCCTGACAACTTAATTCTGCTTAATTTAGTTTCAGTTGCCCAATAAAGGTAAGGGGTGTAGTTATCAGAACCGTCATTGTTTGTATACTCTGCGGCTCCGATAATAGCGCCATTTGAGTCAGTGTAAACCAGCTCCCAAGCCCCACTACCACCCTGTTTCCTGTAAATGCGGCCAGTATCTCCAAATCCATACAGATTGCCGTTAGAAGCTGGGACAAAGAAGAGAATAAGGTCTGTAACTACCGTATCGCTATCTACATCCTCTTTAAGGCGTTGATTGCACTTGAGAGTGTTCTCATCGCCACGAATATTTAACCCATAACCAAATCGAAAGGATTCCCTGACACCTTGGTAGGGATCATCTGCTATTCCACCTCTAAAACCTTGTATTCTGTATGCATTCATAGTGTTTTATGACCATCTGATATTTTTTGCCTGACCAATAAAGACGCTTGATGGTTCTTCGTCTTCACGCTCTTTTATTTGCTGTAATAAGGCGTGTGCCTCAACAACTTCTTTTTCAGCATCATTCTTTCTTCCAGGAGCTTTTGCCAGACAAGTACCCAAGGCTAACTTGAGAATTGGCTCATCCATTTCTTCAGGGGTGATTGGCTCATCTGTTTCTTCAACCAATCGAACAGGTCGGCGTTTATAAAACAAGTCAATAACTTTTCCTTCGATTCCCAGTACTGGATCTAAAAAGTATTGATCTCCAATGACTGCATAGACTTTTTGCCAGCGCCAGTCTGTATGTGACGATGGATGTACAACATCCAGAGAAGGGTGGAAGGTAGGAGCTATTTTGTTGTCAGATTTCCTACTGAGGTACTGATTCTCAGTTACTTTATGATGTTCTTCGCCGTCAACAGATAAGAAAACCATGCCACCTGGTTTATAGTCGAAGGGTAAAAAGTACGCTTCTTTTCCGGATCCATCTGGATTAAGTTCAGTTAGCTGAGTGGCGTGTTTGCTTAGGAATTTCCACCGCGCAAAATTGCAGGCTCGAATAATCGCTTTATTAATCCAACGGTCTTTATCTGAATCCTTCCAGAAACCGCTTACTTTTGAAGCAGTTATTCTGGCGTTTAAATCTTCTCTAAATTCTTGTAATTGCATAGTTTTGTTTTCTACTGGAGACTTCCAGTTGTTCGATAATTTTGAACGTATGGCAGTAGGGCATTTCCTGGGCAATTAGTTGCCGATTCAGGCACTTCTCCATGACCAAATACACGCTCTTTTGGAATGCCTCGTTCTTGTCTTAATTCATCAAGTGCTGTTTGCAGTGTTGCTAGTTGAGCGACTGTTGGGGTTTCACTGTTGTGGAAATTACCGCACAGGACCACACCAAGAGATCTATAGTTCATTTTGTTGCTGTCACAATGGGCGCCAATTTGGTTGTCAGGTCTACCGAGTATTAAGACTCCATCACCATCAAGAGCACCCGCAATCCATCTGTGGTAGCCAATGTCATCCCAGCCATATCCTATGTGAGCTTTTTTTATTGTTTGAAAATAAGTGTTGTCTCTTGGAGTTGCGGAGTGGTGAACAATGATAAATTCTGGATAATTTGCCTTGTTGTAGACTTCAACGTCTTTATCGCGCGTTGTAACTCTACGCTCCCGTGTCCAGGCAATTACCAACTGAGGTGCGTATTTACCGGAATCTTGATTGTAATCCCAAATGTATTTAGTATTTCCATGGCCAGAAAAGTAGTTTTCTAAAATAATTCCAAGCTTGCTTCCTGCCCAGCCTGGACGATCAATAATTTCCTGAATTACTTCTTTTAACTCTGGAGACTCGTAAACACTCTCTGCTGTCCAATGATCTCCTATAAGCACTCCTGCTTCAGCGTGGCCCGTATTCCATTGGACCTCTGAGGCTGTTTTACTTCTCAGAGAAGGTCTGTTTAATCCATCTGATTGAAAAACTGCGGCATCATCTTCAACAATACCTTTTATGAGAATGTTGGCATGACCGTTATTCTGTATTGGGCTTGTTATGAGAAGTTTGGCTGAGAGAATCTCGACACCCTGAGGTAGAGAGATCGGGCTAAAGATAAATCCTGCATCATTGGCGGATTCGTCAGGATCTAGACTACCATCATCACCAAATGTGGTCATATTATTTTGATAACCACTCGGGTACCAGGTTGTTTTGTAGTCTTCCTCTCCATCTCTGTCGTTACCTTGAATAAACCCAACAGTTATTTGTTCATGTAATCCTTGAGGTAGATAGTAGATTTCCAACTCTGCTTGATAACCATCCCCTTTACTGAAGTCAAAGCAGGTTTTTGATTGGTCTGAAGGGCTACCATCGTCTTCAATAACAAATGCAATAGCGTTCCCAGGCCTCCAGTTTGTTTGGGCAACAAGTTCTTCCACGATTAAGTTCAAATTAGGTGTTTGAACCCATTCGTGGACATTCCATTTTTTGATGATGTCCCAATCCACAGAATTGACCGTTTTATTTCTCGTTGACGGACGGTTAGAGCCGTCTGATTTGAATGGAGCGGGATCTGACTCTTTTATTCCCTTTATTTTTAGATTAACTGTGAAATCACTACCATCGCTTACAGCAGGTCTTAATTTAAGTCGTGCAAGAAAGATCTTTGAGAACTGAGGAATATCAATTCCCCTAAATCTAAATGCAGCTGTTTGGGTTCCTGTGTAGTTACCAAAGGTTAGAATCCCTGATGAATTACCATCTTTATTCCAAGTTGAAGAGCCAGCTTCCCTGCCATCGTCAGAGTTCTGTTGAACTGTTACTGTTATCTTCAGTACTTGGTTTGTCATAATCTTTTTTGTTGTTTTTAACCGGAACGTCTAATTTGACGTTAATTCTGGCGTTACTTTTAACTCCAACCAGTTTCATGATTCTTCTGATTGCAGCTATAGTTGAACCGCCTTTGCCGATAAGGGCACCTGCATCCTGGTTGTCTAAGCGAACAATTAACAAGACACCCATTTCATCCACCTTGCGTTCAACTGCAACACTTTCCGGTTTATTGGCTATTGCTTTGACTATTTGTTCTAGTAGAGCTATATCGCTTCCTTGCATGGTTTGTTCACCTCCTTTTCATTTGTTAAATAACATTTGGTTCTATCGTCAGTAACAGTTCAGCTGCATTTGCAGCTCCACTGTTAAAGTCCCAAATGTTTTCGTATTGATTTGCTGGACTGGCATCATCTTCCATTGACAAAGCCAAAGCTTTCCCGTCAAATTCTGATTGCTGGATAATTTCATTTATTACTGAAGCTATGTCAGGAGACTCATACCAAGTGTTTAGAACCCAATCTTCTGTAATATCCCAATCCACCCCAGCAGTCGTTTTGTTTCTGGTTGAAGGTCGATCACTTCCATCACCAGCGAATGCATCGGGGCTTGCTTCTAAAATTCCTCTGATCTTCAAAGTTGGCCGTTTAGTAGAATTTACAGCAGCTTTAACTCGTAAGATGGCACTTGTTACTTTAGCGTTGTTGGGAATAAAGGCTCGAAGGAATCTTAGGCCAGCATCACAACTGCCAGTATTATCGTTGCCTACAGATATCTGGTTTGACCCAAATCCATTTGGATACCAGCTTGCATCGTAGTCTTCCTCACCATCATCGTTGTTTCCCAATATTTTAAGTTTTGAAATGATGACCTTATCAAGTTTCGGATCTAGTTCTGAAGGCGTTGCGAAATCTGTAGGATTTGATCCAGAGTCCTTTGGTAAGCCGTTGCTATCGAAAGCTACAAGATTGTTTTCAGTAGCGCCAGTTACTCCGGCATGAGTAACTGGGTCGTCAATGTCGTGTTGCCCAGGCGTTGCAGAAATAACCACCCAAGCAGAACCGTTATAAGTGTAAATTTTGTTTTCATCTTCTACCCAGCAGGCAAAGCCTTCGTTTGGAGTAGTGAAGATCCAGGTAGAGCCATTGAATTGTGCAATATCGTTGTCATGACCAGCCCATGCTCCAGTGGCAGATCCGCCGACAAGATATCTGTCTCCTGCTGATTCACCTCCTGGTGGAGCAGTAAGATCTTTGTCTATTACAGAATCCTGCCAGTCAAGCATTTTCAGATCTGTAGCTGATTTTGCACTATTAAATTTGGCCATATGTCTTTATTTTTCAGTTATTATCTCTACGACTTGTCCTGCTACTGACGAGCTGACTACTATCTGAGTTGTGTTTTTAATGCGCAAGGATAGGCTGCCACCAGGGTTATCAAGAATAAATGGTCCGTTTTTGCTATCATCATCATCGTGGGCAACATTTATTTCACCCGTATTGCCTGTCTTGCTTTTGATAACCACCTCACAACCTTCTCCGACTTTTATGTCAGGTAATGGGTACCATTCATCCTGATTTGTCAGAGTCACTTGGGCAGTCGTAAAAGTAGGTCTACTATTGCTGGACATAAGTTTTAAAACTTCGGCTGTTCAGCCGTACTCCTAACTCCGGTTACAGTCTTTTGGGTGTCTGCACCCTCAGCTGAACCTTTCATTTCAACTTCTTTTTGCTGAAGAGCTTTCTCTCTGGCAGCCAACTCTTTTTCTCGTTCTTCTAGAGTTCTGAACTTCTCTTGATAAAGTTGATCAACACTCTTGCCACCTTTAAGATCACCAGTCTCGACTTTTCTGAATACATTGCCAAAATTGGGATGATTATCCAGATATTCAACTTCTTCTTGATTGCTAGTCTTGTAAACACCCTCATGGAATTGAATATATTTCCCTCTGATGATTAGAACTTTGCCACCAACTTCCTTAAGGTAGGAAGGATTCATGACTAGCTTTAATTCAAGGTAGCGGGAGATATAGACAACCTCTTTAGGAGTTTCAGTTTTTTGGCTTGTTTGCTTTGTTTCAGGCTGTTGGACCGGGGCATTATCAGAGCCGAGTTCATCATCTTGAGGAGGTTCATTTCCACCAGATTTCTTTACCTCTTTAATGCGAGCGATAAGCTCAGGCTTTTTGCCGTCTTTCGAGATACCAAGTTGCTTAGCTTCACTCCACAACTCAGCCATACTCATATCTTCTAGTTGTTTTTCAGTTGTTTCTGTCATAATTTTTTCACCTCACTTTCTTTTTTGTCTGATTAATATGGCTCCAGACTTAAGTGAAGGGGTGATAACGCCCACCCCTTCTTAGGCGACTACACTGAGTAAGAAAGTGTGTAGTGACTTCCAGTTTTTAGTTTGTTCATTCATAAGTTTTTTCAGTAATAAGTGTGCTTTATAGAGAGCCGACACTCATGATTGCGTGACGCTTCTCTTGCTCCATTTGCAGACCACATTCTGTTAGGTATTCATCAACCTGACTGTCTTCGCCAGGGTTTTGACGGTTAGTCAAAAGCTTGGTGTCACGATTGGTCAGGTAGCGGTATGTCAAAGCCTCCATATCTAGACCAACGGCATAGTTACCGTAAGTCGTTCCAATTAAGAGTGGATGCTTGATGATGTGCAGAGTTCCATGCGGAGAGTCGTAAGTTACGATTCTTAATCCATAGGCTTTAGTAGGGTTAACTACCTGGAGTTTCCCTTTAGCCCAACCGTTAATCATTGAAACAACTGCTGCGGATGCAAATAGATATTTCTCAGTATTTCCGTGAGCGAAGAGACTCTCTAGCCATGAATCAAATTCTGATTCTGTATCAACATTGGCAGTTGCATAGGTTGCGATTCTTCCAAGAATACCGTTAGTAAATCTTTTCGGATGCGTACCAGAAGTAATGACTCCTTTTTTACCGAACATAAAGGTACGCTCGATATCGACATAATGTTCGATACCCTTTTTGCGCCTTTGGTAATCAAAGTCATTTTCTTTAACCCAGCCTTGAGTATTTCTAGCAGTTTCAGTAATACCCACTGGAGTTCGGAAGATCTGACAGTAGTTTGATACTTCGGCAATCGTAGTCGATTTGATATCGCGCAAGCCCGCACCTTCTTCATTGGCGTTACCAATGAGCCAAACGTCTCCAACTGCAGAAGCAGCGGATCCAGTTGCCCCACCTAACTCAGCACCTACTGTTACAGTATTTGCGTCAACTATTGCTGTCACTTGGAAGACCCATTTTTGAGCTGCGACTAAAATTATGTCGCCAACTTGTAAGTATTGGGATTGTCCGGTGATAGTTAAGTTACCTCCGTCAGGATCAATCGTGCTGGAACCCGTCAATTGACGTTTTCCAAACTCATCTTCAAACCATTTGAATTCTGGATCTGAAGACTCTCTTTTTTTCAGAGCTTCACCTTCGCCGGTTGCTGGATCTTTTCCTGCGTTCGTCAGAATCGCTAAGAGAGGATATCTGTTGACATCCAATAGCGATACAACGTCCGCCACATCATATTTGCGTGTTGCTCCTACATTACCTGTACCTCTAATTCCTGTTGCTGATGGCATATTGTTTTTTCACCTCCTTTCTTATTAATTAGGGGATTAGATTCCTAATCCTCCTAAGGGGCTTTTTGACCCGCTTCCGGCGAGAGCTTTCTGGATGCGTTTTGTCTCGGCATCCGAGCTATCGGGTTGAGTCGGAGCGCCCGCTCCACTCTCAACTTGAGCTTTTGCCTTTTTCAGACGGCTCTTTTCTTGATCTGATAATTCTTCAAATTCACCCTCATCGTTGTTCTCGGACTCATCACCTTTGTGCTTACCGAGAAAAGCATCGACCTGCATACAAGCTTCTTTTAGTGAAACTGTAGTGCCTTTAGCGTTAGCAGCATCGATAATTGTTTGGACCATTTTTCGATAATCTGGTTCGTGGAGAGGATGATCTTTCTTGGCTTCTTCAATTTCTTTCTGTACTGCAGTACGCACTTTCTCCTGGACTTCGATTGTCCGCTTCACGCCTTCATCAATACGGGCAAGTACCCATTTGGCAAAATCAGAAGGAGTCATTTTTTGCAGTTCTTCTGCACTAGGGAGATTTAGTTCTTCATTGTCATCCATTCCTTCTTTGTTATCCTTTTCCTGGGTTTCGTCATCTTCTGGCTTTTGGTTTTTCTCAAGAGCCTCGTACTCTTTAATGATTTCTTCACGGCTTTTACCATGCCAGCGATCCTGGTTTTTGGCTTCTTTCTTTTTGTCTTTAGATTTATTTTTGTCTTCCATAGATTCATCTTTTTTGTCGGATTTAGATTTGTCTTTTGATTCGTCTACTTCCGGCTTTTCACCACCGTTAGCCCCGTCATCAGAGGATTCTTCCTCATCAGAAGCATCAAGAAGGGACTTTAGTTCTTCCTGTTCTTTTTGTTTCATTTGTTCTTCGTCCATAGGTTTATTCCTTTCTTAAGCTCTGAGCGGTTTCATCGCGCTCTTTAATAACGCCGTCAACCATGCTCAAGACTTTTTTGTAGGCCTTGATCAGTTGCTTATGTTCAAGGTCTTCTTCTACCGGGCAATCCAGCAGATCTTTGGTTTCGATTTCGACTTCCTTGTCGATCAGGCTTTTAATAATCTGCCAACCTTCTGTTTGGGTCATTTCCCAGACAGCTCGACCTCTATCTAGTTTCTCGTCTACTTCGTTAGTCATTTTTTATAGGTTTGGATTGGCTGGAGGGGATTCTTCCTCCGGCTGCTCCTGATCTTCTAATCCCATACTTTTCTTTTGAGTACCCAAACCGCCAAGTGGTCTTACTTCGTTTTCTCTCATATCCTGTAGAGTAGCGATCAAACTATCGAGTACCTCAAGGAATGTTGATTGCCCTTCGTAGTATGTATTTCTGGCTACAGTGAACAAGGAATCAACCTTGTCCCAAGTCTGAGCCTCACCTTGTGTGTTGGCTTGGTTTGGCTCCTGAGTTGGTTTATCACCCTTTTCCTCAGGCATTGGTTTTTTATTTTGGTTAGTTTGTTCGTTTTCCATAATTACTCCTTTAAGTGAAAGGGAATGGTCTTTGAGCATTCCACAGTAAGGCACCTATATAAATTTCTGCAGACGGGGAAGAACCACCATCAATTGTCACAACTACTCGAAGATATCTTTTCTTGCGATCAATCTGCATTTTGTAACCAGTATCTGCTTCAACGGTTACTTCTTCGCCACCAACTGCTACTGTCGCTCCACTTGAGAAATCTGAAACATCAGATTCCTCAATTTTTACTTTTGTTGATGTCTGGTCACCAAGATCGCCAATAGCAATGTCGATGAGTCCAGAGTCATAAGCTGGTCTATTACTTAGATACGTATCAACACCAGTTGCTTCAGTTGTTTCTGTAATCACTCCGATAGGAAGAAGAGTCGCAGTATGGATGTTTTGATTAAGTGTTTTCATATTTTGTTTAGGTATATTTTTCTAAGACCAAGCAAAAAGGGCTGCAACTTCTAAACACACGCTCATTTTGCGTATATTCAGAAGCCACAGCCCCGATTGTTTCGTTAGGCTTTTACTTCCTAATGAATCCAGTCTAGTGAAGGAAAATCAAAACAGCAATAAACTTTCTGTAAGTTTATGGTGAAAGTGGGTTTTTTGCTTAATCATTTCTTAAGCAAAACTTAAGAAAGAAGCGCTATACTTTGCTACAATGAGAATTCTCCTGATCGAAGATGAACACAAGTTGGCAAATGCAATTAAGCGAGCTCTAGAGCTTCAGAAATATGCGATGGACGTGGCATATGATGGCGAAGAAGGCTTGAGTTTAGCTATTGGAGAAGAAGTGTATGACCTGATTATCTCTGACATCATGTTGCCTGGGATTGACGGCATTGAGCTTTGCAAAAAGATTCGAAAGGAAGGCATTCATACTCCTGTGCTCATGCTGACAGCAAAAGGTCAAATTCAGGATAAAGTCGCTGGATTGGACGGTGGAGCTGATGACTACATGGTTAAGCCATTTTCTTTTGATGAGCTGTTTGCCAGAGTTAGGGCATTAGTTCGTAGACCTAAAGGAGAAAGAGACCCTATATTAAAAATCGCTGATTTAAGCCTTGATCCTATTCACTTCAAAGTTACCAGAGCAGGCAGGCCGATTAAATTATCAACCCGGGAATTTTCTTTGCTTGAATACTTAATGAGAAATCAAAACAAAGTTGTAAGTAAAGAGCAATTAATAGCTCATGTTTGGGATTATGATGCTGATGTATTGCCCGGAACAGTTGAAGTGCATATTAAAAATATTCGAGACAAAATAGATCAGCCTTTTAACAAAAAGCTGATTCATACAGTGCGTGGTTTTGGATACGAGGTAAAAACGGAAAATTAACTATGTTTAACAAAGCCCGACTTAAACTAACTGCTTGGTATCTGGTAATTATTTTTTTAATTAGCGGTTTGTTTAGCGTGGCCTTTTATCATGCTTCAACCAGAGAAATTCAGAGAATTGTTGAGCGTGTGCAAATGGTTCAAGAAGAGTGGCAGGGTCGTCTCAGAAACTTCCCTTCGCCGCCGCCAGGCGCACCAAGCTTGGAAGAACTACAAGCTTCCAAACAACGACTTCTCATGAATCTTGTTCTCATTAATGGAGTAATTCTCGTGGTCGCTGGTGGGGCAGCATATTTTTTAGCTGGCAAGACTCTTACCCCTATTAAGCTTATGGTTGACGAGCAAAATCAATTTATCTCCAACTCCTCTCACGAACTCAGAACACCATTATCTACTTTGCGTGCAGAGATGGAAGGTAGTTTGCTGGAAAAACACATTTCTGATAAACAGGCACGCAAACTGATTACTTCTAACTTAGAAGAAATTGGTAAGCTTCAAAACTTATCAAACAAGTTATTACAGTTGGCTAAATTACATAACCCTATATCAACTAAACATACGGAGCAATTATCTATAAAAGAAATTGTTGAATCGGCAGTAAAACAAATTAAAACTTTAGCTAATGCCAAACAGATAAAACTGGAAACAGCCTTGAAAGATGGAATAGTTCAGGGAGATAAAGATAGATTGAGCGAGCTGTTTGTGATCCTACTTGATAATGCGATTAAATACAGCAGCGAAGGAAGCAGGATTAATATTTCTTCAAGGAGAAGTCAGGATACTGTCAGAGTTTTGGTCGAAGATCAGGGTGTAGGTATACCGGAAGAAGATTTGGCATATATTTTTGACAGATTTTTCCGGTCAGATAAATCTCGCTCTCAAACAGACGGCTTTGGTCTGGGACTTTCTATTGCTAAGCAAATTGCCGAAAAGCACAATGGCACGATTGAAGTTACTAGTAAGCTCGGCCAGGGGTCTACTTTTTCTGTATCTCTTCCTTTAGTTCAATCTTAAGCCAATCTTAAGATTCTTTTTCTACAATACTCCCACTATGAGTAAGAAAGAAACTACTACATTGGGAAAGCTAAAGAGTTTTGCCCAAACAAAACAACCGGCTTTTCTAACGTCCCTAAATAAAAAGTTTTCAAAGTCTTCATGGAAAGTTAAGTTAATAGCATTAGTATTGCTTGGAGGGCTTGCGTTTGGCGCGTGGAAGATATTGGCTAAACCTAGCCAAGCTGAAGTAACGTATGAAACAGCTACAGCAGAGCAAGGCACTCTCATCTCCACCATCTCAGGATCCGGCACCATAACTTCCGGTAACTATACCAACGTTACTACCAAAACGTCGGGTGTGGTCACCAAAGTATACGTTACCAATGGAGATGCCGTTACTAAAGGTCAGAAAATAGCTGAGGTTGAGCTTGATGACTATGCCAAAGAACGCCAATCTGCTGCTTGGGTCGCATACCTGGAGGCCAAAGAATCCTATCTGGCTGCAGTCAGTGGAAAATCTGAGGCAGACATTACTATGTGGGAAGCACGACAGGCAGTAGTTGATGCTCAGGAAGCCCTCGATGACTTAAATGACGGTGGAGACAACCCTGCTACCGGAGAAGAATACACAGACAGTGAGAGGGCTATTATTCCCAAGACTTTAGACCAAAAGCGGGAAGCTTTTTCCGTTGCAGAAGCAAAGTATCTAAATGCAGGTGCAGATATCTCTAATGCCAGTGCGAAAGTTGCTGCCGCCTTGAGGGATTATCAGGAAAATTCTGCCACTATTGTCGCGCCTGCTGATGGTGAAATTACTGATCTGGCTTTGGCAGAAGGCATTATCGTAGCTGCAAGCTCAACAACTTCGCAGACAAGTGGTGCTACCATTGTTTCGGCCCAAACGGTTGGTAAGGTTAATGATCCCAATGGACAACTCATTGCCACAGTCAATCTGACTGAAATAGACATCATTAACGTCAAAGCTAATCAAAAAGTTACCCTGACAATAGATGCATATGAAGATAAAACGTTTACGGGCAAGGTAATGGCGGTGAATACCAGTGGAAGTGTGTCTTCAGGCGTGACTTCATATCCGGTGACAATATTACTGGATCCTGTTTCGGTTGAGATTTATCCAAATATGGCGGTAAGCGTGGAGATTATCACTGACATTGCTACAAATGTTATTACCGTTCCCTTTTCTGCCGTGCAGACTCTTGGTGAGCAAAGCACTGTTCAAGTGATGAAAAATGGTGAGGTCACTACCGTTCCGGTTGAAGTAGGCATTTCCAATGACTCGCAAATAGTGATTACCTCAGGCATTAATGAGGGTGACGAGATTGTAGTCTCAACTATTAATGCAACTAATACTGAAGTCGACGACGAGTCTTCACCGTTTGGTGGCAGCGGTTTCGGAGGGGGAGGGTTTAGTGGCGGTCCCAGAGGATTTTAGTCAGAATAGTATGTCGAAACCAATAATCAATGTTAATCATCTATCAAAGATTTATAAGACAGGCGACATAGAAGTAAAAGCCTTGTCTGATGTCTCAATTAAAATTGACGAAGGTGAGTTCGTCGCTATCATGGGTTCTTCAGGTTCAGGCAAGTCTACTTTAATGCACATTCTCGGTGCGCTTGATAAGCCAACTAGTGGCAACTACCACCTTGACGGTAATAACGTTGAAACATTAACAGATGATGAATTAGCCGAAATACGCAATAAAAAAATTGGTTTTGTTTTCCAGGCATTTAATCTACTAGCCAGAACTTCAGCTATTGATAACGTTAAATTGCCGATGGATTATGCCGGTTTCCCTGACGCGGAGCAAGATAAGCGAGCTAAATATATGTTGGAAATGGTTGGATTAGGTGATCGAATGGATCACTCCCCTAATAAACTCTCAGGTGGACAGCAGCAACGTGTTGCGATTGCTAGAGCTTTAGTCATGAAACCTGCCATTATTTTGGCAGATGAACCGACCGGGAACATTGCTTCAACTCAGGCTGAAGAAATAATGGAGATATTTCAGAAACTCAATGACGATGGACACACTATTGTGATGATTACCCACGAAGAGGACATAGCTGAACATGCTAAGAGAATTATTCACTTGTTCGATGGGAAAGTTATGAATGACGGTAATGGTCATACTCAACGCAAGGTAACTAAAAAAATATGAAGCTAACAAAATTAGTTAAATCCGGTTTTAAGAACTTAGCTGTAAACAAACTCAGAACAGGTTTGGCGATTTTGGGTATTGTGATAGGAATCGGCAGTGTGATTGCCCTTGTATCTATGGGTGAAGCCAGCAAGTTATCCGTGCAGTCTCAGATCCAGTCAATTGGATCAAATTTACTAACAGTTTCTCCAGGTGCACAAACTAGTGGTGGTGTAAGAGGGGCGCAGGGTGGTGCGACTACCTTGACTAACGAAGATGCTGAGGCAATCAAAACATCATCACAAGTTACAACTATCCAGAATATTTCTCCCGAATATTCTGGTCGCGCTCAAGTGATAGCTGGAAGAAACAACACCAATAGTCAGGTGATAGGAGTGGAACCCGCATATGCGGATGTTCGAAAAGTTACGATATCTTCAGGTAGTTTTATAACTGATCAGCACGTTTCCCGGATGTCTAAAGTGGCTGTCTTAGGGCCATCAGTAGCAGAAGATCTCTTTGGTGAAGGGGTAAATCCTGTCGGACAGACTATCAAAATAGATGGAAAAAATTTCCAAGTAATCGGTATTACTAAAGCTAAAGGTGGTTCCGGACCAACTAGTACGGATGATTATATCTTTATACCGCTATCTACAGCTCAGAAACAACTATTTGGAGCTAGTCATCTGACCTCAATCGCTCTAGAAGCTGTTAGCGAGAATGTGATGACCAAGGCTCAAAATGAAGTCGGGTATTTACTCCTAGCTAGACATAAATTATCTGACCCGACAGAGGCTGATTTCAGAATCAGCTCTCAGGAAGATTTATTGGAAACAATCACTTCCGTTACTGGTACTTTCACTACTCTCTTGAGCGGTGTCGCCGCCATCTCATTACTAGTTGGAGGTATCGGCATTATGAATATCATGCTTATGTCTGTAACTGAGAGAACCAGAGAGATTGGTTTGCGTAAAGCGCTTGGCGCCAAAAAGAAAACGATTGTGCAACAGTTTCTCATAGAATCAATTATTCTCACTTTTACAGGAGGGGTAATTGGTGTAGTTCTCGGGATTGCCGGTTTTTACTTTTACACTCAAGTTAGCGGTTCAGTCTTCGTAGTGACAGTACAATCTGTGATACTAGCGTTTTCAGTATCGGTGGGTATTGGTATTTTGTTTGGCTGGTATCCTGCTAATCAGGCAGCCAATTTACAACCAATTGAAGCACTTAAATATGAATAAAAATTATAAAAAAAAGGAGGTGGTACTCTATGAAAAATAATCTTATGGTCACAGTTATTGTTGCTGTCATTGTTGGAGGACTAGGTTTCTTCGGCGGAATGCAGTATCAAAAGGCTAATGCCAAACCATCAGGACCTAGTGGACAGTTTCAAGCACTTAGAAATGGTCAAGGAAGACCGGAAGGTTTTACTGGAAGAAATGGAACAACTCCAGGGGGTGGTGGATTTAGCCCTGTTAATGGAGAAATTATGGAGATAGATGGTGAGACTATTACAGTTAAGACCCCAGAAGGTGATAGTAAAATAGTCATCTATTCAAACTCTACTAATGTCAATAAAACTTCCGAAGGGTCTTTGGCCGATTTAGTGGTTGGAGAAGAAGTTATGGTAATTGGTAACGAAGGTACAAACGGTACAATGACTGCTCAAACTATCTCAGTGGGTGGTGCGGGTGGTTTCTTCCGAGGTGCTCAGGGTGGTCAACCTTCAGCTGAAGAAGAAAATTAATGCGCATTGCCGTCAAAACTTGATAACAGCCCAAATAAACTTTGGGCTGTTTGAGTAATGGAGATACTTATGATTATAAAAACTGAGAGGTGTCAGCATATATGCTCAAAATCGGCTTGTCGCTGGTTTTGTGCTTCTTTTCTTCCTCGGTGTTTACAAAGTTAACAAGATAGATGATTGCAGCCTTGGTGAGCCGCATAAGGTTTATTGTTTCTTGAAAGAGACTATCGGAATCGATATTGTGTTCATCCGTTTTATCACTAACACTCGATATCAATGAGTCGAAGACAATTAACCTTCTGTGGGTAAGGGCATTTCTGATTTGTTTAATCCTCTGATATCTATTCAGCTTGAAATCTCGATAAATATCATATAAAGCATAAAGACTTAAATTGTCTGAATTAAGTATTTCTTTCCTAATAACTCCTTTGTGTTCCCAGACGGAGGGTGTAGTGAAATAGATATTATTTTCCTTAAGTCCTAGGGCGTAGTAATCGTTGATGAAGACCGCTATTTTATCCAGAATGTTGAAGGCATCTTTAAAGGCTGACTTGAGCAGACCGACGTAGAGGTTGAATTGCGAGTAATCTAGGGCATAAACATAGCTGGTTCGCCTGCTGATGTTATCGAATGCTTTTTGTTTATATTGGGACTGAACCAGATTTAACCTGGCTACGGCGTAGTCTTCCTTTATCTGGTTGAGTTGTTTTGCAAAGTTATAGAAAGTGTCATTGTCATCAACTTTTGTGATTAGTCTGATGAACACGGGGTCTTCAATTGCAGCTTCACAAAAGTCATCGTGAATATGGAAATTGAGAAACAGTCTTTCCTGACTGCAGAAATCTAGATAAAACTTTTCAAACTTAGTAAGCCCTTTGGTTTTGTAGCGAGGATGTTTAATATTGTTCTTGAGTAATGATTTATCCTGAAAACGGGATTCGATGTAATCAAGCTCCAGTTCAAACGCCTTTTTTGCTTCAGATCCTCCAACCCGTACCAGGTTCGGGTCGTCAATGACGGATATAATGTCCTGGTAGGCCGTAACATATACCGAAGCACGATATTTGTCAGAGATTTCTGCAAATGCCCGAAGTGCCTTGGCTCTGTTGGCAACTGCCATAGGAAATTTTTTGTTCAGACGAAGCGCTTCATTGTAAGCGTTTATGGCTTCAATCCCTCTGCCGAATGTATCCAGACAGTTACCCAGGTTAACAAACAACTGAGTTTTCAGATTGATGTCTTCAATTTCAATAGCAGTGGCCTCAATTAAATGTAGCTTTGCCTGCAGAAGATTCTCACTCTGAGGTATGGTTCGGTCGACAGCGCCACCCATTTTTTCCATGATCTGATATAGGTTTGTATATCCGTTTGCCAGGCAGTAGTGGAGATAAGCCTCTGTTTTATCATGCTTTGTATTAGTTATTGCCAACTCACCAAGAGCAATCCCTTCTCTGACGATTTTTTCATCTCTGAGGTCGTTCCCAATGTCTATTAAAAAGCCAGGTTTATAGAATATCAGTCTCTTGTCGTCAGAATTTTCCTTTTCAAATTCGGCTAATCTTTCAAGAGCTTTTTTTGCCGCTCCCGAGTTAATAAGCAGAGAAATCGTTTGAAGTGAAAGTGTTTTTTTGTCCATGTTATTTTTTTATGCTTTTATAACAGTCATTTGTAAATTTAGTTTCGTCATCGATTAGTGTTTTCCATTCCTCTGAACCAAAATCAGTTACCCCCAGCTCCTTTTTACCTATTTGAAGATATGCAGCACCTAGTTCTGCACAATTCTTAGGGGTTGAGTTGCCTCTGATTTGATAGCCAATAACAATGCCAGTGATTAATACTATTATCAAAAGTAGTATTAAGGAGAGTTTTACTTTTCTTACCTGCATAGTTTTAATTATATTCACACAAGGCAAGAAATCAAAGCTGATAATCAGTTAGTTAGCATCTTTCCTAGTCCAGGAATTTTTCCGATTAGTTGTCGAATTTTGTTCTTATTCGCTACAGGTGACTCATTGGTCGTTTCTTTCTGTAAAGTGCCGTTAGAAGGCGACACAGGGGCTACTACTTCTGTATCTGTTGGTGTTTCTTCTGATTTTTCCTGTTTTTCAGTTATTTCCGGACCAAGTAGAACATCGACATACTGGTCAAGGTCTAACTCTTCCAAAATCATCTTTTGCAAAGCTCGCTTACGAATCAGCCACTGTTTTATGCCAATTGGGTCACTTGGGTCCGGTTTATCCTGAGCGATAAACTTATCGTACAAAAGAAGTATCTGATTGAGTCTTGCTTGTTTGTCGGGTGGAATTACCGGTTCGACTTCAACAATCGCATCTACACTAACCTTCTTGTCTTCGGACTTGAATTCCTTGAAATCAACACTGTTGCCTACTATCCTGTAGAGCTTATCCTCGCTGAGGAACTCTCTATTTAACTGGATGAGGATATTGGCTACAGTAGTCAGGGCGTTTGAAATATTTTGAGCGTTTATGCTTAACCGTAGGTTGCTTTGACCAAGGAGCATTGCTACTTTCCCTAGTGGTTCGCTGGACGACTTTGGTAACCCCTGCAAATATTCACCTAGCGCCAGAGTCCTCGATATCTCATCTCGCAGCATCTTATCTTCATTGAGCCCCATCAAACTTATTTCTGGAGGTCGCTCAATAACCACATCATCCATTTTTCTTAGCTCCCAAACAGCTCCAGGAGAGAAAATAATGTCATTCTTGGTAATGCCAGTGTCTTTACGGATCTTAACCACTGGATCTAACATCAGAATTACATCATCCATGCGTTGGTTACGCAGGTCAGCAATCTCCATAATGGTACTTTCAACTGGCTCAACATGGCCGGTTGCCCAGAATTCCCAGAGAAGGGACATATCTGGCAAATCAACAAAGATATGCCCATTGTTGATATCCAAGTATGGGTTCTCGTCATCTCTAATTACCACTTCACCATTAGCAATAACTACCAGCTCATCTTCCTCATAGTCCCAACACTCCCACAACTCTAATTGTTTCTCTTGATCGCTTTTTACAGGCAGAACTTTTTGCTCACCAGTGTCTGCTTTCTTAAGATCTCCATCGATCTGAGACATTTTCTTGGTGTTAATTTCATAGCGTTCTTTTTTCCAATCCTCAACATTCTTGGGGTTACAAAATTCAAGATTCTTGTATATATGGTTTTCTCCACGATTTTCTTCTTCTTTGGTAATTTTTTCTTTAGTTTTAACTATCCTGTGGATTAGCCAAGGGCAGCCATCCTGCAGATCCTCTGTTTCTGGTGCCGGCAGGAAATCCCACAAGTCGCATAGGATCATTGTGGGATCGTCATATAAGACTTTGAATGTGTCGTCTGATTTTTTCCTACTCTGTACTTTCCAAGCTAACTTAACAATTCCGTTTCCATACAATACTGATGATTCAATCCAGTGGGGAAGCTTTTTGGCTAATTCAATAATGTCAAAGTCATAGTTGACCAAATCATCCCAAGAAGACAATGCTCTTGACTCTACATCTCTCTTGTCTCTGGGAATGACTCGTGTTTTGCGTTTAGCAGTAGCGAGTCTAGATACAACCGTTTTGACGATTTCAAATGCTATTGGCGGCATGAGACGAGTGTTATAAGCGTAGTTTTGTTTATGCTGATAAGCCCTGTAGAGCCGATACATTCTCAGCCACTTGGCTTGATACGGATCACGAAACTCTTTAGCTCGCTTAAATCGAGCTTTCCATTTTTTGAGAAGTTGTTCGTCACGCTCCGTAGGTTCGTATCTTTTTCCTGGTGAGATCTTTGTTTCTTTAACTTTTGGCTTTGGCATAGTAATTTTGGCCAACAAAAAAGGGCTTAAGTTTTCCTATTTTTTGAAAAATAGAGAAACCTAAGCCCCGATAAATTCGTTAGGCGGATTTATTTATGCCTTCAGAGTACCTATTTACAGGTCAAATGGCTAGTTTTTTAATGTCATTATGTGTAATTGCCTAGTTAAAGCTATAATAAGGTGTTGAATAAAACCTGAGGTTTTTGTATTCTATTAGTAGCTAATGGTAAGTAAACCTATGGAAGAACTGCTAACACTAACTGAGGCAGCCAAAGTCCTAAAAGTCCATCCTAATACGCTTAGGTTGTGGGATAAAAAAGGGATCCTTAAAGCTGTGCGAATTGGAGTTAAAAGAGTGAGACGTTATAAGAAGGAAGACATTGAGAGGTTCATAAATAGCAAGAATAAATAACTATGGCATTAATTGATAATCAAAACCAAACAATGCATCAGGCATTAATAAATGCTCTGTCCACTGCAGATAGAATTGACATCCAAGTAGGATACTTTTATTTTTCTGGTTTTGAACTTCTGGCTGAATACTTAAAAGATAAAAAAGTAAGAATTTTAGTTGGAAAGCAGATAGATCCTCGTGCAGTTCCAAACATTGTCTCAATGCAACAAAAAACAGGAAAACCTGTTGATTTGGAGCGCTTTCAATCTTGGGATACATTTATTTCTAGAACTGAGCAAAAATCAAAGTATTTCGAAGGCTTCTCGAAATTATTTAATGAGTCACAAGTATTCGATAGTCCTGAATCTCAAGAAACATATAAAATTTTCGAACAGAAAATAATTGATGGTTCTTTGCAAATTAAACTAACAAACAGTGATGAGCATGGGAAGATGTATCTGGTTTACAACAAACAAGGAATGGACCAAGGGGGAGACTTCCCTGGAACAATGTTTTTAGGTTCGAGCAACTTTACATACAATGGATTAATTGATCAAGGTGAGTTAAATAAAACAGACAGAGACAAGGCCAGTTTTGAGGAAGCCACAGCAAAATTTGATGCAATGTGGAGTGAGAGTCAGAATATCGACATCGCTACTCCAGACAATAACGATGAGTTTAGAGATGTTGTAAAAAAACTTTGGATCAACGCTGTTATTAGTCCGCACTTGATGTACATCCGAGTTCTACACGAACTATTTGGTAAAGATAGGAATACTGACGTTGAAACGCCAGGGCAAATAACTAGTGATTCTTTTATCGACCTAGAATATCAACTTGATGCAATCAGAATGGGAATTGACCGTATTGGGCAATATGGTGGAGTAATCATAGCTGATGTTGTTGGATTAGGGAAAAGCATAATCGCTTCTGCAATTGCATATAATATCGCGCAAGAACAACGACTGAATGTTGTGATTGTTAGTCCTCCTCACTTAAAGACACAATGGGAAGAATATCAAGCACACTTTAGATTGCCTGGAACTCAAATTTTTAGCTCTGGAAAAATTGAAGATGCCTACAATTGGTGCACAACTCAAGTCACTGGACCAGTGTTACTCATTCTTGATGAGGCACATAGATATCGAAACGAACTGACTGAAGACTATACTCTCCTTCATAAATTAACTAGGAGTAATGTCGACAACAAAGTTATCGTACTAACAGCCACACCATTTAACAATGACCCTAAGGATGTTTTTGCGCTCGTCAAATTATTCCAAACTCCAGGACAATCCACTATTAGGTCGGTAGACAATCTCTCCCTAAGGTTTCGAGAATTGATTGATAGGTATAGAAAACTTCGATCTAGCATAAGAGGAGCTAAATTAACTCAGGAAGAAATTAGTGACGAAGCAAGGGAAATTGCACAAGAGCTGAGAAGATTAATTGAGCCAGTTATTGTAAGAAGGTCTAGGTTAGATCTACAGACAATTTCTAGATACCGCAATAACTTGATAAAACAAGGGATCACTTTTGCGAAAGTTGAAGGACCAGAGCTTCTAGAATATGAACTGGGAGAATTATTTGATGTTTATCTTGATACTTTAGAGAAAATTACCAATGATGATCACGGGTTCGAAGGCGCTCGCTACAAACCTGTTACCTATATTGCGGAAGATAAGCGAGATGAATTCCTTAAAAAGTATGGTGAATACTTAGATACTGTCGACCTTCAAACTGCACAGAGTAACTTGGCTTCCTTTATGAAACGTTTGCTTGTTATGCGATTTGAAAGCTCAAAAGAGGCTTTCCGTATCACTTTACAGAATATGATTGACTCAAACCAAGTAATTGCTCGTTGGTATCGAGATCAAGGAAGAGTCCCAATCCTTAAAAAAGGAAAAATCCCAGATCCGGATACTTTCATTAATGATGGTGGAGATGATATATCTTCAGAATTGGCCGAGCAGTTTGACGACGAGCAAGATTCCAAATATAAGCTTCTTTTCGTTGAAAAAGAGTGGTTGAAACCAGAGTTCATCAAAGACGTTGAAGAAGATACCAGTCTACTACTTTCCATTATGGATCAATGGTTTGGCGAAAATAAGGTTGTTTCAGATATTGATCCCAAGCTAGATTGTTTAATTGATAATATTAAAAGGCTTCTCTCTGAAGACCCTTCAAGAAAGATCGTAATCTTTTCTGCCTATGCTGATACTGTTGACTATTTAGGCGAAGCTATTAAGAAGGCGGGTATTGACAGGGTGTACAAATACACTGCAAAAGATGCTTCTAGGGCAAGCCGTGAGATATTGAGAACTAATTTTGATGCTGGTGTACAACCCAAGTTGCAAGCAAATGATTATGACGTATTGATTGCCACAGATGCACTTAGCGAAGGCTATAACCTTCATCGGGCTGGTGTAGTTTTTAACTATGATATCCCTTTTAATCCAACAAGAGTTATTCAGAGAATTGGTCGTATCAATCGTATAAATAAAAAAGTGTTTGAGAACCTTTTTGTTTATAACTTCTTTCCAACATCCATTGGAGAGGCAGAAACTAGAATTCAGCAAATCAGTACTCTCAAGATGACGTTGATAAATGCTGTTGTTGGTAGTGATACGAAGACATTAACGAGCGATGAAGAATTAAAAAGCTTTTTCAAAGACGAATATGCCAAAGCTAGTAAAGAAACAGAATTTGAATCATGGGATGCTAGACATCGAGAAATATATGACCAAACTCCTGATGATGTCGTAGAAGAAGCTACTAAAGTCAGACCAAGAAGTCGAGTATTAAGAAAAGGACAGCATATGAATGGTGGAATTGCTTTCGGTAAAAAGGGTAATCACGCCATATTTGCAATCAAGAAGAGTGAAGATGAACAATCAAAAGTTGTTTCTGCAGAGGAAGTTTTGCCTCTTTTTGAAGCAATTCCCGATGAGAAAGGTGAATCTCCAGACGCTAATTTTAATGAACTCTTTATTTTGATTCGTGACAAGTTGTTTGAAAAACATAAATTACCAAGACTTAGTGGTAACAGAGCTAAAGCTTTACAGCCACTTCAAATGCTGATAGAGCAATATCCCCCAGCTAAAGACTACGCTTTAGATCTTATAAAAGTAATCAAGGAGTATGACGACTTAAGTGAGGGACAATATAAGCAAATAAGTCGTATTGAAATGGGTGATTTTGAGAATGCTTATCGCTTACTACAAGAGATTGTTTCAAAACAAGCGATTGCAACAAGTTTGAAACGAGTTGATCAATTGGAAGGACTGTCTGAGCTTATTGTTCTGTCAGAAGAATTACGAGTATGAAATTAGACGATAAATTTAACAAACCAGAGTTCGTAGATTGGATTGAAACTTTCCTTCCTGAGTTCTCTATTGATATTCGTAAAGTAGACGTAGCCACCGGGTTTACTGGCATCAAATCAATAGAAACATTAGGTGAATCAAATATCAATGTTAGAGTTTTTATAATTGAAACCGATAGGGATCCTTCAGGTAGAAAAGTTGGTTTAGCCAAGGAAAGTTTTACCCTTATTAAAAACTATGGCACACCTAATGCACTCATTGCTTACCACTCACAAGAAACTAAACAGTGGAGGCTGTCGCTTTTGACGAGTTCACCTATTTGGTCAGAAGGTAAAATCATCACCAAACTTTCTAATCCCAAAAGACAATCTTATGTGTTGGGACCACATTCAAAAGTAAATACTCCGCACAAATTTTTACTTAAGAATGGTGCGGTACAAGATATCCAAGACCTTAAAGCGAGATTCTCCTTAGAAGTGGTTAACAAAGAATTCTACCAAGAGATATCTGAGTGCTTCACTAAATTAGTTGGGGGAACTTTGGGAACAGGTAGAAGTAAAAAGAGATATGAACCTCAATTAGAACTACCATCAAACAATAAACACGATCATATAAGTCTGGAATTTGCAGTAAGACTTATTGGGCGAATTATATTTTGCTGGTTCTTGAGAGAAAAGAAAAATGACGATGATGTTTCATTAATGCCAAAAGATTTATTGTCTTTAGAAGCTGCAACAACAACTGCCGACTATTATCATAAAGTACTCGAGCCTATCTTTTTTGAAGTACTAAATCAGCCAATAAGATTGAGAAAGGATCCATATTACGATAAGCCTTATTCATTGATTCCCTATCTAAATGGTGGCTTATTTTCACCCCATGACGATGATTTTTACAAAAGACGAAATGGAGATCCAGAATCGCAGTTTCATGACAAGCTTGTAGTGCCAGATAAATGGTTTGATGAATTATTTAAAACATTAGAAACCTATAATTTTACTATAGACGAAAACACAAGTTTCGATGAAGAACTTTCAATCGATCCCGAGATGTTAGGTCGAATTTTTGAAAACTTATTAGCCGAAATTAACCCAGATACTGGAGAATCTGCTCGGAAGAGTACTGGTAGTTACTACACGCCAAGAGCCATCGTTGATTATATGGTAGATGAGAGTTTGCTCATGTATCTAAAACAAAAAACGAATATAGATGAACAAAAGCTTCGCGCTGCAATTAGTTATGACTTAACTGACGACACCCAATACCCATTAAATAAGGCAGAAAAAGAAAAGATGATCAATGCCATTGGAGGAATAAAAATTCTCGATCCTGCCTGTGGATCGGGGGCATTTCCTATAGGTGTTTTACAAAAAATCGTATTCACTCTCCAACAGATAGATCCTAATGGACAGCTTTGGTTAAAAGAGCAACTTAAAAATACGCCCCCAGAGCTTAGAAGAAAGCTTGAAAGAGAAAACGACAAGAAAAATTATGACTATATAAGAAAATTAGGAGTGATTAGTGAAAGTATATATGGGGTTGATATTCAGCCAATAGCTACTGAAATAAGCAGGCTTAGATGTTTCCTCACTCTTATTGTTGATCAAAACGTAATTGATGCGGAAGAAAACAGGGGAATTGAACCTCTTCCTAATTTAGATTTTAAATTTCTCACAGCTAATAGCTTAGTTAGTTTACCCGAATCAGAGGGACTCTTTGCTCAATATGAAGATATTGAAGGTATTGAGCAACTTAAATTTATAAGAAAAGAGTATTTTAGTTCGTCAGGTATTGAACGTGCAGAGCTTGTGTCTGATTTCTACAAAACTCAGAAAGAGATTGGATTGCAGTTAGAGAAAAATGGTGGTCAAAACTATGCTGAAATGAGCAATGCATTACGCAAATGGGATCCTTTTAGCCACAGGATCACCGGTTGGTTTGATTCTGAGTGGATGTATGGAATTAAGGAAGGTTTTGACATTGTGATTGCAAATCCACCTTACGTCGGAGAAAAAGGACATAAGGCAATGTTTGATCATCTCAGACAGACTCCTTTAGGGAAAAGGTTCCACAAGGGAAAAATGGATCTATTTTATTTCTTCTTTCATTTGGGGTTAGATAATCTGAGGGATGGTGGAATATTGACATTTATAAGTACAAATTACTACCCAACCGCTGATGGAGCTATAAAACTTCGAAGAGATATGTATGAACGGTCTAACGTAATAGAGTTAATAAACTTCAATGAATATAAAATTTTTGAATCAGCTCTCGGTCAACACAATATGATCACTTTATTACAAAAAGGCCAGCCAGATCCAGAATTTATTACCTTCCAAACATTTGTTGAAACAAAGGGTGGTCCTGACGCAACGGAATTAGCTGATATTCTAAATCGTAATAGCAAACATGGTATCTATAATCGCATCCCACGCTCTAACTTATTTGATGGGAAAAACCTGTATCTCCGTTTTGCTACAGGCAGTCCTGAGATTGAGAATATCTTAATAGAAATGTTGGATAGAGGTACACCTCTAAAAGAATTCGCAACTACAAACGAAGGTCTACATACAGGTTTAGATACTATTTCTGATAAGGAATTAAGGAAATTAAGTAATGTTGGATTGGTAAAAGGAGAAGGCGTTTTTGTTTTGCCAAAGGGTGAATTCAAATTTAAACATTTACGTCCTTGGTTCAAGGGTTCTGACATCGGTCATTATGTAGCAAATACAAACTCTACTCTTGAAGTACTTTACTATGAAAACAATATTGTGCCGAATGATGACGAGTTGGAACATCTATCAAAGTATAAGAGACTACTTGTTGATAGAGTTGCTATCAAAAGAGCTAACAGACCTTGGTATCAACTCAATTGGCCAAGACAGCAATCAATGTTTGAGGGGCAAAAAATTGTAAACCCATACAGATCCCAGAAAAACTATTTTGCCCTAGTAGATGGCCCCTGGTATGCTTCTGCAGATGTCTTCTTCACACAGACAAAAAACTCAGCACTTATATCCAATGAAGTTCTTACAGCTATCTTAAATAGTAAATTAATTTTGTTCTGGTTGATTCATAGAGGAAAACGCAAAGGCAATATTCTTGAAATAAAGTCTATTCCAATTGGTCAGATACCTATCATCATTCCTTCTCAAGAGCAGAAAAATAAACTGGAAGTCCTAGTCAATGAAATTATAGCCACCAAAATTGAGAACAATAGTGCAGATATCAGCGAGAAAGAATTTGAGATTAATAAAATTATTTATCAATTGTATAAATTAACAAAAGATGAAGTTAATTTTATTGAATCATCAAAATTAGAGTAGCCCACCATGTACATATCAAGAGTCTACATCAAGAACTATCGCAACTTTGAAGAGTTTGATTTGTTTATTCCTGATGGAAGTCCTCTAACTATTATTGGCGGAAACAACTCTGGAAAAACGAACTTTCTCCAAGCCATCAGACTTGTTTTAGACTCCGGCATAGCTCCCTGGGACAAAAGACTTACGGAAGAAGATTTTTCTTGGAGTAAGGGTGATGAACCCTGGAAAAGCGGTGAGCAAATTGTCATCACAGTAACTTTTAGCAATGTTACTGATAAAGAGGAAATACAATCACTATTGCACTCAATTGCTCCTGTGTACGACGAGGAAAGTGTTTTGTCTTCTCAATCTGCAGAAAGTCTGGAAGCTAATATTTCATTTGTGTTTGCACCCTCTACCATGAACAAGGAAGGCGACTATGACCTGATCGAGGACTACATAAGCTTCCTAGTTGCTGGTCGATATCATCCTTCCGGATATTATTACCTACCAGACGGTAGCACTAAGGAATATGGTGATACGATTATTTCTGGCTTATATGCTTGTCCTAGCAAAGAGGAGTTCTACAAGTATTTTTATTTGTCAGAAGACAATATTAAAAAACTCGAGGATGATTCGTCAGCCACATTTGAAAAGCAACTTGCTAAACAGTCATATCCTAACAAGGTGCGAAAACACATTAATTTACTTGCTCTAGATGCTCTTAGGGATGTCAAAAACGACTTTTACTTCGGTTATCGTTCTTTAGTGTCACAACTAATCAGAGGCGGCATAAAAAATAGTAAAAATAACCAGATATCCAAAGAGGTCTCTGATGCTTTTAAGAACCTTAGAACAAGCGGAGCTATTCCTGAAGCTAACACCATTCTGGATGATATAGAAACAAGACTACAGAACAAAGACATAAATCTTTTGTCAGATAAAGCAGACTTAATTATTGGTACTCCCAGAGTCACTCTTGAGAATATCGGTCGCTATTTCAATTTCCTAGTTAATCTTAAGGAAGATTTGAAAAGCGACCAAGACATGGAAACCATTGGTCTTGGTTATCAGAACCTTGCGTATATTTCTGCCATTTTTGCCCTTTTTGAACTGAAGAAGGAACTTACTTTAAACGATACCGATGAGAAAATACGTATTATATACAATCTGCTACTGATCGAAGAACCAGAAGCACATCTGGATGTTCAAAATCAAAAGTATCTTCATACTCAAATCGAAAACAAGACGCAGAAATTGATGGAAGTGAAAGCGGCCGATGATGGTGAAGATGCTCCACAGTTCTTTGCATTTACTCAAGTGATTCAAACTTCACACTCAACTCACTTAGCTTCCAAATCAGACTTAAAGAATCTTGTTGTACTGCAAAAAGGTGTCAATCAAGCAAGAGCTATAAACATTGATAGTGTATTACGACTAAATGATGACACATACAGTCACAATAGGAGAATATTAAAACAGTATCTTGATGCTACAAGGTCTTCATTACTCTTTGCAAGAAAAGTAGTTTTAGTTGAAGGACTCTCTGAAAAATATTCAGTAGGTACCCTTATTAACACGCATTTAAAGCAACAACGTCCTGAGAGCAATGTTGACATCGATAGCGAAGGAATTGAGGTTGTTGAGGTGGGTGGAAAGATCTTTGAGCCATTTAATGCCCTTTTTCAGAATGACCAATCTATCGGGCTTAACAACAAATGCTTAAATCTCCGAGATGGAGATTCTCATTTAGAGCCTCAAGTGGTTGCTGATTATGAGACAAAATACAACGACCTTAATCCTTCTTCTGCTACGACACCCCAGCTGGATACTAAAAAAAACATTTACACCTTTGAAATCGACTGTTTTTTCTTACCAATACCAGAAGATGTAACTAAAAATAATATTGAGTATCTCAAGCTTATTTTGTATAGGTTTATGAAAGATGGAGACTACTTCAAAACAGATGACACTTTTACAAGGAAACTAGCCGCGATTGATAGCTTTGCCCAAGAGATTATTAATCATGGAGTAGACAAGGACAAGTTTGAGAAGTTTTTCACTGATATTCTAGGCCACGAAGTCTCTAAGCCTTCCATATCTTTATATCTGTCCTCTTTGCTGAAAGCTAAATTGCTCGAAGACGTTACTGAAATTGAAACTTGGGGTGACACTCCAGATCCAGAAGTTGGCATTACACCTTTTAGCGACCTGCCTGAGTTCATCATGCCCAAGTACATCAAAGATGGAATCTCATGGCTAATTACAGACTAAAACTAGGAACAGATTTTGACCTATCACCGAAACAGATAGAGATATTAGAGCGCAATAAAGATACTTTAGTTCGCGCACTCCCAGGTAGTGGCAAAACGACCATCTTAACTCTCAAAATAAAAAACCTATTACTAGATAATCCTCATCTAAACAGATTATGCTGCATATCTTATACCAATGTAAATGTAGAAGACCTGGAATCTAGTTGTTCACTTATTCTAGACAGTGAGCAAATAAAAAAAATTGATTTCTTAACATTCCATAGTTTTTGTTTACAGTACATTTTGACTCCATTTTCTTATCTTTACAGGAGCAGCAAGGGACTTAGACCGTATAAAAAAATCTTTAACTTCGGCGAGCACGGATCAGATTTAATTGATTACTTAAGTGACAAAGGTGTTGAAACAGCTGAGATTCAAAAAATTATTGATACTGAAAAGATTTATTACAATTTCAAGTTTATAAATAACTCCTGGAAAATAACCAGCAATACCCATAAGGCATCTACCGTCAGTAAATACCTCAACTTTTTAAATTCCGAAAGACTCATAGACTTTAATTTGATCAGCCTTTTATCTCTATTCATAGTTCAACAGAACCCTGTTGTTCGGCGCGTTTTAAATAAGTCCATTGATTGGATGTTTATTGATGAGTTCCAAGATGTTTCAGAGATACAATGCAAAATAATTGAAGCTCTTAGTAAGAGTCGCATGAAGAAGAACTCAGAGACGAAGTGGTTTATGGTTGGAGATCCAAACCAGTCAATTTATGGCTTTGCCGGAGCAAACCCTAGAAGTATGTACGATATGCGTAACTTCTTTAAAAAGTTACACGATGGCGAAGAGTGTGAAATTAAGCTCGACAAAAGCCACCGTTGTTCTGACGAGGTTTTTGAATTCGCAAAAAAGAATTACAACTCTGTTTTGCGTAAAGTCAAAAACTCACAACTGGTTCAACACTTGCCAGGAGAGGATATTGTCGGGTATTTAGAGGATTTGGAGATTGCAGACGACTTGCAAGGAAACGGTGGTGACGGAAAAGTAATTATCAAAACTACCATTTCAGCAGTGAGTGAGATTGTAAACTTAAAGTTTAATGAGTTACTAGATCAGGAAGTCTGCTGCATTGGTATCAATCGTTTTAATTCTATCGATGTTTATAAGCAATATATGCTTCATGACAACACCGATGACGGAGATGGCTTTAGCCTCTACGCCGAACTTTATAAAGATTACGAAGAGAGATATGGGTTCAAATACTTTTCACTTTTTGTTAGATACTTAATCTTAAAACACCATTTTTACAACAACAGACTTAAGTATCAGAAGTCACTTGAGAAATTTATTTACTCTTTGGGCTTGCTTCTCTCGGATAAATTAAATGTTGAAATGCAGTCACAAGTACTATCAAGTATTACTGTTGATGCCATCGAAATAACTTCACCACTGGCCCCGACAAGCACCGTCTTTGATGAGTTTATTGGCTTTACTGGTCGATTAGTTACAAGCTTGAATAGTAATTTGGAGTTTACTGATGGAGAGGAAGCTATCTTTAGCACAATCTCAGAAGCTGACAGGATAACCAATATCAATGGTGTTACTGAGCCAACGCTCGCTAACTTTATCGCCTACATTACTCGATCAACTCCTGAGAAGCTAACTTTTGAAATAAAGCATATTCATAAGATTAAGGGCTTGGAATATGAACAGGTTATTGTTCAAAGAATTGAAGATCTTCCTCATAAGTCAAACTACGGAGTACATTTTGCTATCTTTGGAACAAGGTCGTTTCAGGCAAATGCTGGTCAAATCTATGACTACGTTCAGGAACTCAATAAGCTCTATGTCATGTTAACAAGACCAAGAAAGAATCTTTATATTATAAAAAATCAATATAAACAAAGTCATTTCTTGGCTGCCCAATAAATATTAAGTAATAAATAATTTATATATGCAACTTTCTAAATCAGACTATATGTTATTTCTCCGCCACCCCGCTTGGCTGTGGTTGAAGAAGTTCGATAAAAATAAACTTCCCCCGGTCGATGAAGATACACAGGCTTTATTTGACGCTGGTCATGAATTTGAAAGTTACGCAGAAAAGCTGTTTCCTGATGCCATTCGTTTAGGCTTTAACAATTATGATGAGTATCTTTCGTTAACCAATAAGACGCTCAAGGAGATTAATAATGGTACCCAAACTATTTTTCAAGGCCGGTTAGAGGCTGATAGTTTAACCTGTATTTTTGATGTTCTGCAGAAGGTTGGAGAGAAAGAATTTGACTTAATTGAAATCAAAGCTACCACCAAAGCCAAGCCAGAACATGAGTATGACTTAGCCTTTCAAGTGTTAGTTCTAGAGAAGTCTGGATATTCTGTTAGGAACATTTCTGTTATTCATGCAAATAAGGAATATGAGAGAAATGGGGATATAGATCCAAAACTTCTTTGTGACCAAACTAATATCACTGAAAAAGTAAAAGCTCTGAGAGAAGTAACTGAGCAACAGGTATCTGCAGCTCAGACAATGCTAGTCGAAAAAACAATTCCTGACATTTCTCCTCGGTACGTGAACAAAGTTAACATTCCTGGCGTTTCTCAATGGTTCCAAGAATGGCTGGATATCTACAAGATACTGAAACCAAATAATGATCCCTACAATATTTACGATCTTAGTTACCCTAGTGCTGAACAAATAGCTAGTTTAGAGGACGTGGGCATAACAAGGATAGCTGATGTGCCTGATGAGTTAGTTTTAAGACCAAAACAATTTGCTCAAATAAAGACGACCAGAGAAGATAAGCCAATTTTAGACAAAGAAAAGATTAAGGAATTTTTGGATACTTTCCAATACCCAATCTACTTCTTTGACTATGAAACCATGTCTTCGGTGATTCCCGCCTTTGATGGCATGAGTCCATACAAAGATTATCCATTCCAATACTCTCTGCATGTCCTTAGATCACCAGATGCTGAACTTGAACATTATGAATATCTTCATGCAGAAAACTCTAATCCAATGCCAGGACTCCTTAACCAGCTTAAGCAAGACATTGGAGATGAGGGAACAGTTTTAACTTGGAACATGAGCTATGAAAAGGGATGTAACGATCGTATGGTTGCACTATATCCAGAACACGCAGAGTTTTTAGCAGAACTTAACGAAAGAATAAACGATCTGATGATTCCTTTCTCTGAAATGTGGTATTTCCATAAGGATTTCTTTGGTAGTGCATCGGTCAAAAAAGTAATGCCTGTACTAGCTCCTGAGTTGAGCTACAAAGAGCTCAATGTAGGCAATGGACTCCTTGCTAGGAGAATGTGGACCCAAACTGTTTTAGAAGACAAACACCAAGATCAACGAGATAAAATTATGGAGGATTTGAGCAAATATTGCACTCTAGATACATTTGCTATGGTTCGAATTTTGGAGGTATTGAGGAAAATTATTAATGAATAACTGTAATAAGTCATGATTGAACTTAAAATAAAATAAATGAAAAATGTTTCATCAATTGTCAGATTTTGCATTCTACTAGCCTTATTATTTGGTTTGATCTATACAAACAAGCAACTCGGTGAGACTATTGCACGACTGGAGAAAGTTGAGATCAAGCTTGGCGGTGCAGAAAAAATTGATTGCAACGAAAAGGATTCCATTGAAAAAGTTCGTCAATCTGTCGTTAGAATCATCGGGGGAGAAGCTGAAGGATCTGGTTTTGCTATTAAATCAGGTGGAGTAATTCTCACAAATTTCCATGTTATCGAGTTTGAACCCACGCCGAAGGTTGTCTTACCAGATAATTCATTCGAAACAGCAGAAGTGCTTATGGCTGATAAAAATGCAGATCTCGCCATAATAAAGATCAATAAAGAATTGCCTGTTATTTCTTGGGGTGAGCCATCAGAACTTAATCCTGCAGAGGAGTTGCTTGCAATTGGTTTCCCATTAGGTGGACAACTCAGTGGAGAGGCTTCTGTTAACAAAGGATCACTTTCAGGCCGCCGAAGATCTAAAGACGTTGGTATTGAATATCTTCAGACGGATACCACGCTCAACCCTGGAGTAAGCGGTGGGCCTATGATTAATATTTGTGGCGAGGTAGTTGGTATAAACACAGCTGGTCTATCTGGATTAGGCCTTGGTATATCTTCCGACTCAATTAAGCAAAAATGGCTTGAAATGGCCACGGCAGAGGATCCATTGGCTGATGTTCAGAAGATTGACTTTAAACCCGAGGAAAGCTCGTTAGAGGCGGTCAGAGCGTTCTATAACTACCTCAAGGCTCGCAAACTAGAGAAAGCATTTGATTTGCTTTCAGATAATTTTAAGAAAGGTTATGATTTTGACTACTGGAAACAGGGGTATGAACCCCTTCTAGACACCAGTGTTATTAAAATTGAGGATGACCCAGAAATAGAAAATAGGGTAATTATCAAGCTGTCAACTAAGGACTTCGTTGATGAGGAAATTGTTTATAAGTACTTCGAGGGCTATTGGGACGTTAAAGATGTTGATGGACGTTGGTTACTTTGGGATCCTGAAATAAAAGAGGTAGATCCAGACTTCCTCTGGTTCTATGAATAAACAATATGTTTGTTTACCTTCAAGAATACTCGCACTACGAGGACTTGTATGATCTTCACACAATTGAGGAGTGTCTTGATTGGTACTGGCGTTTGCGTAAAGGAATGGAGCAACATCGAGGCGAGTTGAAAGCTAAAGAGCCCGAGACTGATTTTGATAAAGAGGTCCATAAATGCTGCAGTTACACAGTTAATGTTATAAAAATCGAAAGGTATCGCCATAAGAAAGACCGTATCTCAGAATGGATGGAAGCCGATCGGAAACGGCAAGAGAAAATTGATAATGCCAAGGCACCTGCCGGAATCCTCTGCGACAAGTGTCACTCTCCTACTAAGGTTATAGAAAAAACTTTACATGATGCCTATGACGACAATATGCAGGTATCCTTCATGTTTGAGTGCCTAAAGTGCCAAAAGAGACAAATTTTCTATGAAGATGGTTCTCCTTGGGATTTTGAACGTCCTAGGTGCAAAGACTGCGATGCAGAGCTAGAAACAAAGTATGATAAAAAGGGTGAAAAGCTGACCATTATTACTTACTGCCCTAAATGTTCATTCAAAAAAATAGATGTCATAGATTCTAAAAAGAAACGTATTGCGAGAGAAAAAGAAGAACAGAGACAACTCAAGCTTTTGGAGGAATATCGTTCTGAGTTTTGTTTGAATGATGAAGATGGCCCCAAGGCTATTACTAGCCTTGATGGAATCGTGTCCCTTGTAAAAGAATGGAAAAAGCAAGAAAAAAAAGAGAAGGATCCTGTTTTCCAAAAGGCGAAGAAACTCAACAAATTAAAACTAAAACAGCTGAAAGATTTGGTTTCAAAGGCTATTTCAGACGTTGGTTATACTGATTTGGAATTTAGTAAACCAGAAATGGGTAAGTTTGTAATTGTGGAGTTTAGCGCCACTGATAACAAAGAGGAGCGGGAAGAATATGACAGCACTCATGTTATTAAAAAAGCCATAAAGTCCGTTTTGGAAACTACCAATTGGCGTTTAATGAGTGAGGGTATTCATTATCGGTTGGGAATTGTATCTGGTAGACTGAAGGCCTATGAACAAGAAGACGACCTTATGTCTTTAGTTTCAAATGATTATGAAAAATAGACAACAAAAATTAGTTGATTTAATTTCTCAAGCAAAGAGTGCTGAAGAAAATGGTTCTTATTTTAGTGCCGCTATTTACTACAAGGATGCTCTTGAATTAGCCGACAAGCTTCAGGATTCTAAATCTATAAAGCTCTGCAAAAACAAAGTGGTAGAGATGAATAAAAAGTCAATTGAGTCCGGCAATGACTTCAAGGAGCATGAGTTTCAGTATCAACTATCCGATGAACAACATAAATCACTGGTAGCTTTCCTTGATGGAATACTAAAAACAAAAGATATAAACAAGATACTTAAAATTATAGGACAGCACTCAGACTTTATGCCTAAAGTAAGAGATGTTCAAGCTCTATCTGAAAAAAATATGCCACTTACATATCAATTTGCAACTTTGACTAGTGTATCTGATGCTGGCCACGCTTTAAGAGGTGGTTCAATTGCAGGATACTCATGGTTTATGCAGATGTACGATCTTAGTCAAAAACAAATTTATCAGTTATCATTGGGTAGGTTGATGCATATGCTTTTACATTCTGACTCTACTGGAGAAAATTTAACCATTGAAAAGCTGACTGACTATTTTTCTGAATCTAAACTATTTACTCCTGACCAGCTAAAAATTGTACTTGTAGGTTTAGATAAGTATCTTGAGAAAGATTATGTATCTGCAATGCATATTTTAGTTCCTCAATTTGAGAGTTTATTTTTAAATATAGCTCAAGGGTTTGGAATTCAGATAGTTTCTTTAGATAAAAAAAGAGATATTGCAACTAGAACCACGACCCTTTCTGAGTATCATCTGGACTCAGACGAGTTTAAAAATATATTTGGTGAGGATTTCTGTCAGCAAATTAAATTTATTTTGTTTGAGCCAATGGGATACAAAATTCGTCACAAGGTGGCACATGGAGAAATCAAGGTAAATGAGTGTAATTTTGCCAATACAACTCTTATTCTGTATTTGTATCTAGTTCTATTGGCTAGGATAAAGGTAAAAAGTCAAAAAAACACTTAGTCGAAGCTTACTGTTGATAAAATTTGCGTAGTGATTTCTTTATTCTTTCCAGTTGATGGTATGGTTGAAAAACTGATTAGTTTGCCATCTTTAAGAATAAGGGTTAGGTATCTGCCCTTGGGCCCTGTTACAAGCCCTTCAACGCCCTTATAACCGCCTACAGACGTTTCATTGATGCTATCCTGCTCCATTTCCTTCTGAGCTTGTTTGAGCCCTGCTTCAGTAAAATCTTTGTCTTGGTACACTCCATACAGTTGATAGGGTTCGTCTTCAGATCCACCTGTAATATAAAAACCAATTGTTGTTGGTCTACCAGGATCATCTGCTCTTTCTTCTCGATATTCCATTCCCTCAGGGAGGGTTATATACATTTTTGCGGGAGCCACAAACTTTTCATTATCGTTTAGTGTTCTCTTTGGATTGGGATCAGGAGTTGATACTACTAAAGGATGCTGTTCTTGGTTACTAGTAGGTGAACTATTTCTATCTGAAACTATTTTTACAAACCCAAGTATTACGACAATTAATCCTATGAATGTAATGACGTATTGTTGTTTGGTTCTTTTGTTTTTCATATTCGTTTAATTCTCATTGTCAGGCTTCCCTGGCATGAACATATATCCATAGTCTATTTTAGACTCTTTTGGTTCGTTAAGAAGTGCGTCTGCAATCTCCCATGTGTTCATGTTTGGACCTAAACTGTAGTAGCCTCTATCGATTGTTTTATCTGCTCCTATTTTTAGAGCATTACTATTTCCTGGCACACTATCGTTAGAATGCTCCAGAGCATACCTTAATGCCTGTTCGTCCCTTACTAGACCATAGTAGTGTAAGTTGCTTATAAGAGCATCGATTGTCATAGAGTCCGATACATAGAAACTTGTTCCCACAGCCGCAGCATCTCTGGCTTCGTCTGGAGACATCCTCAGTTTCTCTCTGTAGTAATCTGAGACTGTTTTTCCATCCCATGTACTTAAGTCCACAGGCTGAAATCTTACATCGTCAGTATTGGGTTTTAGTCTAGAGATAACGAATAGCCCAATGAAGACTATAATTCCCGAGAGTAGTATCCATTTGGTATAGTTGCGTTTTGCCTTCGTTTTCATAGTTTCTATCAACAATTATTGATTGATAGTTTGTAAAAGTCAAACATTTCTTACTTTTCATACATTATCCCGACAAACAATCTAGCCCCCTATACAAAGGGGGGCTAGACTTCAAGACGAGATGTTTAGTAGGAAACCTTCATCTCGTCAAATCCGATCTTAGACGTTCCGTTGCAAGGGTTGTCGTCTAACCAGATGTTTACAATGCCATACCACCAAGGGTCTGATGGATCCGTTCTGACCCAGGAATCGTAGTAGGCATTCTGGTTAATGCTAAAATGATACTGACTTGCAGTATTGTACGTCAGCGTATAGGGAGCGGCCCCATTTGTAGCATTTGTACCTGGAATGTAGGTATCATGCGTTGCCCAGTTCACTGAGCCAGCGTCATTCCTCCACCTAGCATAGTTGCTTAGACTACAGCCTGACCAAGTATATTTCATGTAGGTTGGACTACAGCTTCCACTGTCGTAACAATAACCTTCATTATTTACTTGGTACCAATAGGCGCCTGGCCCGTATTCATCGTAATAACTTCCGTTATTAGCATAAATGTATACTTGGGCATGGGCAGCCGATGCTCCGGTGGCGAGCATGAAGACACCTACAACTAGTCCTAATAGTGTCTTTCCAAGATTTTTCATAGTTTTTTCACCTCCTTTCTTTTTGTTTTTCTCTCACTTATTAAATACTCAGCGTATTGGTATAGCTGAGTAGATCGCCACCGACAGTTAGTCCGACCTGTACAAATGGCTTGGTACCATCAACCTCTTTAGAGGAGTCTGTCCATCTGAAGAAGTAGTTTGTACCGCCTTTTTCGCCAATGCTGGCTTCCAACTGACCAAGGTCAGCTCCAGGAGCCATTTTAGCGATTAGCGTCTGAGCCTGTGCTTCTAAGTCTTCCTTAGAGAATTTAGAATCGGTGTTGTACACCTTAGCTTCATCCCCAGGCATCATAGGAGCTGGACCGAATTGAATGATCTCGTTGGTCCTCATGTCAACCTCGACATAATCGGGTCCTACTCGATAAAACTCAGCATTGACTGTGTGGTCATAGCTAGATCGAGAAGTAGAGACATATTCTGGATTGAGAGAATCATTGTCCATAAAGGCTCTTATACTTGCTACGGCACCAGCTCTTTCGGATGCTGGGCGAGCCAAAGTTTCCTCTTTGGCATTTGACGCTTCTCTGCGTAGCTGGTCAATTTGTTTAGCAGAGTTACCAGTGAATGCAACTTCACCGTGTTGATCTGTTTCCAAATTACCTTTAGCATCTGCTTGTTGAGCGATCTCTTTAATCTGGTTAGTGAGAGAGTCTAACCTTTCTTGTGGATCTAGCCCTTGGGCAGAAACGGCTGTCACTCCAACGACTATCGCTGCTAGAGCGAGAGAAGGGAGTATAAATTTGACTTTTCCTTTCATATTTTTTCACCTCCTTTCTGGTGTATATTTATAAAAAAACCCAGGATTTATTAGTAACCTGAGTTTCAAGGGAAGGAAAGATTTGAGAAGAACTAAAAGCGGAAGGTATGAAGGTCATATTGAGATGGTATGTAGTAAGTAATCTCTTACATTTCTTACTTCTCATACCACAAGTATTTCAGAATGATTTGTTAATGTCAAGCTCTGTTTTACTCTGGGAGTTTATGGTGATTACTGTAATTTCTCGTTTGAGAAACTTATCATCTGACCCGCTTGTGTGTAGACAATACTAATACGGGAATCCTCTTTGGACCATGTGATTGAGTAGGTAGTATTTCCTGCTTCGTTACTTTTAGACACACTGTTTAGCTCAAACTGAGTAAGGTCAAATTTACCGACTGAGTATTCGTGGTCTGTTAGGAACTTGCGAGCAATTTCTTCAGTTTCCTCTAGTGAATATCTGTATGTGTAATCAAGATTCTTTTTAGGACTATGCCACATCGAACCATCATCACTTTCACCCCAAGTGCCTTGTAAGGGTTCCATTTTAATTATTTGGTTTGTTTTAACGTCTATTACGAAGTAATCAAAGTCCAACGTATACGTTTCTGTTTTTACCTCCTCATCCGCATTATTGGGGTTTCTATTAACGCATTCATACTCAACTTCAGCTCCTGGTTTCCCAACGAAGTCTCTTATGGCAGAAATTGCCATCTCCTGTTCTTCTGGGGAACGAGCGCTTACTAAACACCACTCATTTTGAGCTTGTTTATACCTTTGGCTACCCTTATCTCTGTAGTCTGGGTTACTACTTAAAAGTTGGGTCAATTCCTCTTGTAGAGCGTTCCTTAGGTTTACCAAAGCCTCAATGATAGGAGATTTAGCAAATGCGGTCGAACTTCCAAGCACGCTAACAAACAAAACTATTACAACAACTGTCGCAAAGGCTAGGGGAAACTGAAACGACCAGAATGATCTTGTTGGTTTAAAGTCTTCTAATTCTTCTTCAAGCTCTTTTTCTCGCTGTATTCTGGCCAGTATCTGTTTTTCCACAGCACTAATGTGCTTGATATCCTTTTTAGCCTGTTGGTTGAAATGGTCTTTTATTACTGCTCTTAATTTCATAGTAGTGACTCTTTGAGCTTAACAATAGATCTGTAAAATCTCATTTTTACATTAGCTTCTTTTGATCCTAATGCACTGGCTATTTCTCCAAAACTCATTTCCTCGTTTACTCTTAGCCGAATAATTTCTTGTTCTACAGGCTTTAACTTCTTCAGTTGTTGTTTTACTTTTTTAACATCTTGCTCCTGGGTAATCTCAGCATCCAGTAAGTCTTCGACATCACTATCATCAAACAGTTGGATATTGTCTTGCTCTATTGAAAGGTGGTTTTTGTTTTTTCTAAACATATCGGTTATTACGTGTCTACAAATAGTGAGCAACCAACTTTTTAATTGTCCTTCACTCTTAAAATCAAAGTTGTCATATGCTCTCATAGATTTCAAAAATGTCTCTTGGACGACATCATCGATGTCATCCGGTTGGGACAAGGACTTCCTAGCAAAAAAATATACTAGTCTGATGTAGTCGCTGACTACTTTTTCGAAAGGTGGCTTCTTCATGGTTTAGTTGGTCCCGTCCCACCTATCTACTTAAGTAAACGGGACGGTATAAGAAAAGTAACATTTCCTTTACATTCTTACACAATTATAACCAAAAATAGTGAATTAGAGGGAGGTCAAGACTCTTTTTCTTGAAATAGGCCCATTTGCAACATTAGCACTTTCACTTCGGAGACTAATTTATCGGCCTGATTAACCTTTTTTAGTATTAGTTTTTTTATTTTCTCTTTATCGGTGTTCTTATCTTTGGTAGTGCTATTCATAGTGGTTTTTGTATTTACTGTAGTTTTTCATTATTTCCAATATTTTGCTTCGTGATAGACCAGATAAATCCTTAACCGTCCTCACATCAAACATATTAGTCTTACCTGATCTCTGCACTCTCAAGTATGCCATAAAGTCATTTTTTGTTATCTGAGTAGCCATAATAGTCCATTTATTGCTAGTAGTATGATTACTATGACGTATACGATTCCAAAAAAATTCGCAAGGCGTTTTTCTAATTTTGGGTCGGCATAGTTTTCTTGTTTTTTCATAAGTTTATAAATTTTGATATTCCCTCAAGTTGATCTTTTATAAAGTGCAAATCACCTACATGAGCATAGGTTGGTTTCTCATTCTTTTTAAGGTGACTGTTAAGCCCTTGATTAATATTGTTAATTAAAGACTCACATTGTTCTTTAAGACTTTTATATTCTGCTAATACTTTAGATCTGTTTTTCATTTAACAAGCAATTATCATCAACTTCCTCAAGAAGTCAAATTTCTAAACTTCAACGGCGCTTTGCTTTTTGATACTTTCACCAGCACTACCCCCGTCTTCTGGCATAATCCTTCGTTGTTCGGTCACTTCTTTTCTGAAAGGCTTACCGTTTTGTATAAAAATTTCAACCCTACCAAACTTCACCTGGCGTATATCTTCGATGATTTTCTTTTCAGCTTTACTGAGAGCTGTTGGATTGGTAGTTTGTTTATTTGTTTGGCTCATATTTCATTCTTTTTTTTAAGGCTATATGCCAATAAATAAGTGACAACCAGAAATCGTTAGGGCCCGTGTTTGCCCACTCACGCTTTGATTGCCCAAGCTTGTCAGTAACAGTTCTGGCATACATTGTCTGAGCGTGTTTTATTAACTCTTTGAATGCTGGGTGGTCTGGAGATACAGCAAACTTTATATTGCCCTGGCGAAGAGAAGAAATGGTTTCGTCCATGATTCTAGTTCTGGAAGAGAGAACTTTTACTTCATCTTCAAAAGCTGCATCCTTGCCTTCTTTTTCGTCAAAAAATCTAACTACCTCAAGCATTTTTGGATCATCCTTAAACCAGCTTAGATAGACTCTGTACGGAAATTCTTTCGCCAGAGCAAAGGCTTCTTGGGTATATGGTTGCCCATCAATAACAATTACTCTTACATCGAAGAATTTTATTAAATCACTGGTTTGTTTCCATCTATCAACACCTTCATGATCTTGGAGGACACCAATCCAGAAAATACCTCGTTTGTTTCCTATCATGACATGGTTGCCTTTGCCGGATCCCATTCCCGTATCAATCCCCATTACATTGAAATCTTCTGAAGGATCTACCTTTGCATCGGTCAAATTGCGAATAAATAAACTTGAGGGTATTTTTTGCTCACTGGATAAGTAGGGTAATCCTAAAACGAAATTGTAGAAATAGGTGTCATCGTCTGCATCTTTTTTCTCTTTTATTAGGTCTGCGGCACTTTTCCAAGGACAATGCATTTGGCTTATCCAGTAACCAGATGTTGTTCTTCCTGGATACCTAGCTTCCCAACTACCTAAGTCATTTATTTGTCTAGGGGTTATTTCTTTTCGACATTTCTGGCAAACATATATTCCACGATCTTCATCTACGTTTTTTTCCCACTCCATATGTTGCCTGAACTTGCAGTATGGACAGTTAAATCTCCAATATTTTTGATCTGATTCTTCAAATATTTTATCTACGCCAAAGTCTGGAGTAGTGGGCGTAGAGAAAAAATGTTGGCTTCTTATTTTTGAATAACCCATACGAGAGGTGTAATCTCTCACCACTTCTGGTTTCGATTTATCTAGCTCGTCATGGATATTTCGATCTGAGGTGAGCATGATAGCTTCTTTTTCGGTGAATGTGCCTTTGAAAAATAAGAATGATTTACCTATTTGCTTTTGTTCGATAGAGTCAACGTCTTTTGAACTAACTCCCTGTAGGATGCAGGGGTTAACTTTAACCAATCGGTTTACTTTGCTTTTTACGAATTCGCTGACATCATCAACTGTGGGGAGAGTGTATATCTGGTTAATTCCCCAGAATCTAGCCGCATGGAAGGCTCGTAGGATCTCCATTGTGCTTGCTCCTACCTGAGAACCCTTCCGTATCACTTGGACGGCAGTTCTGTCGGAGTACACATCAAGCATAAAACGGTGATCCTCAAACTCAATAGGATTGCCATTCTCATTCTTAATTTTGTTTTCTGTGATCCAAAACAAAATGCTATTTTTCTGGTGTTCTTCGTTTTTTGTCATAGAAATTCTTTATTGCTTGATCTATTTCTTTTCCTAGTTCATCTTCTTCTGGAGTAGGCGGTACTTGGTCGTCCTCATTTATCTTGTGTGAGATCTCAGTCTTACCTGTTGATAGTCCTAGTTCAGTCCGTAGCATTTCCCACAATGCTTTTACGTCACTTGTTGAGACGGCCTCACCTTTGCGAAGTTGTTTTATTTTCAAGTCAATTGATCGTTTGAAAGCTTCTGCAACCTTGTGCTTTCTTGTTGTAGCAATACGCTGAGTTTCTTCTCGTAAGGCTGTCAGGTCTTCTGCCAACTTCATGTCTCGGCGCTTAACCCATTGAAATTTCTTTGACCATGAAGCAAGTGTTCTTCTGCTTACAAGATCTCCCAGCCGGCTTCGCAGACCAATGAATTCCGGTGAAGTTTCAGTGAAGCCTTGGTGAAGTCCTTCCCAGAGGTGAAGGAGTTTATCGATACTTCCAGAATCGCAGTACAATAACCAAGCTACGTACTGCTGTTCGCTTTCTCCAGGCAACTTGGTAGTTGCCAGCTTAATTGTGGTTTTTTTCTTTTTTCTAGCTGCCATATTTAATTCAATTTGAGACGCTGAGTTCTTTTGCGGATTAGGTCGCAGAACTTTTCATCTCGCTCCATAAGATAGGCAACTCTACCTACTTTATGTGCAGCCATAAGAGTACTTCCTGAGCCTCCGAATAAATCAAGAATGATTTGTCCGCGCCTGCTACCGCCTTTAATTGCCTTCATAATCAGCCATTCAGGTTTTTCTGTTGGATGGACCATCTCAGTTACTGCCTTCCTTGGCATATTCCAGACATCACTTTCATTAGTTTCTCCAGTAAAGACGTGCTTTTCTCCTTGCTTCCATCCGTAAATAATTCCCTCAGCTTTGGTTTTACCTTTACCTTTTTTACCTTTCATAACCTGTTCATATTGTTTTTTGTAGTCGCTCCAGCCAACTGCAAAAGAGGGTTTAACCCAAACAATGGCACTACTAAATACAAACCCCGAGTTAAGCATTTGGTAGTAAAACAATGGGTATGAAGTGTAGCCAGTGCAGACATAAATAATTCCTCCAGATTTAAGAGCCTCGTGCATAGTTGTAAAAAATCCGTAGGTGAATTTTTTGAAGTCTTCCTCATTTTGGTCATCGCCAAGAATAATTCCTTTTTCAGTATGGAATTTGCCCTGTTTTTCTTTGCTGGTATGAGCAACGTTATAAGGGGGATCTGTGAACACCATGTCTGCAGATTTATCGCCCATTAGTTTTTTTACATCCTCTGGGTTCGTAGAATCGCCACACATAAGCCGATGGGGACCAATTTGGTATACCTCTCCATATTTAGAAATTGGGTCTGTTATTTGTTTAATTTCCTCCTCCGTATCCCAAGGTTTTTCTTCTGGAGCTTCTAGGAGCATTGTGGTATCTAAAAGATTGCTCACCTCAACTTCATTGAAACCCGTAATTGAAATATCGAAATCAGATTGTGTTAAGTCTGTTATCACTTGAGCTAGTTTTTCTTCATCCCATTGATCCTCAATTTTATTTAGCGCCAAGTTAAGTGCCTTTTCTTTTTCCAGAGTTAACGAGACAGTAGAGTAAGGCATCTCAGTCCAGCCTAGCTCTGTTGCTGCCCGCACTCGCTTTTCTCCGCCTACAATTACGTTATTTCTACCTTTGTAGGTATTCACTACAATTGGGACCGGACACCCAAATTCTGTAAGTGACCTTTTGAGTTGCTCTATAACATCCCGAGAGACTTTTCGAGGATTGTACTCAGCAAATTTGAGTGAGCTTATCTGTATGGTTGGGTATGTTTTTTCATTCATAGTTGTTTTAATCTTTTTTTAATAAATACCTTAAGCTCTAGAAATAGACGTAGATAAATTGGCATTTTCAAACCGTCTACTGGCATTAAGGGAATAATTCGTTTCTGTGTTTCATTTTGCAGTTTTCTTGAGATGTATCCCTCTTTTAATAACGGGTGTATAAGATTTTTCATAGACTATTTCTGTTGATTCTTTTCAACTCTTTAGCCAGCTTTTCTCTCTGATCTTTATCTAGGCTTGCATATCGTTTTTTCATCAAACCAAACGGAATGCTATAGCTCTTAGCAAGTCTTTTAAGCATCTTTGTTTTCTTTTGGTTCATGACTTCAGTTGCTATCCTTTTCCAGCATTTTTTTAATAATCTTTAAGACTTTGTTTCGTTTTTCAACATCTTCAGAATATTTTGCTAGAATATCTTTCTTGGTTAAGTTTTCTTCTCTTGCACCAAGGGGAGATCTTTTGACTACTGTCTCAATAACTTTGTCATCTGGAACATCGTCTAAGGTAGCAATTGCAATCTCCATACGGATAATTTCCTCATGAACTGAGTTATATATTTCTTCTAGTAATTCTTTTTTTGTTTTAATCATATTTTTAGTACTCAACTTGAGATTCATTCTTCTTGAAGGTTTTCTCATTCCATTCAAGGATTTTGTTTGTTTTTAAATCGAGGACCATATAGACCTTATTGCCATCTTGGTCGTTTTTAGTGCCTTCGAAGTGATATTTAGGATTTTTGGAGATTAATCCTTTTTGTCCTGGCTTCATAAGTAGCTCACCTCCTTTATGAGTAATTTGGCTAATTCAGTTACTACTGTTGTTGTGACAGCATTCCCTAGGCACTTGTATCTTTGAGTGTCACTTAAATCTTCAGTCCAACCATCTGGAAAACCTTGCAAGCGCTCACATTCAGTAGGTGTTAGTCTTCTGATTTTTAAACCGTCAAACACTCCATGCCTATCCTGGCTAGTAAGAGTAAAGGCTGGCTCTCCATGAGTTTTGAAACGACGACCGTTTTGACGTTTCTTTTTTCTGTCTGGAGTTAAGACTGGTATGGCGTAGAGACCTGTTTTCCCGCCAAGCCCACCAGCATTGCCAGCAAGAGTCGAAGCAATCCCGTCAGCCGCATATACTCGCTGGCCTTGACTAAAATTTCTGCTATGTTGTTTTTTGTCTTTGATCCACATATCTCTTTTCCCTGTAATACCACCTATGTAGTGGAGGTAGGTTTCTCCTGAATTTCGCAGGGACCCATAACGGGCATCAATCGTGCTCGAAACCCTCGTCCCGATTCTTTGTTTTGTTGGCTTCTTCTTATTAAGAACTGCGTAGCTCTCTCCGATAGGAAATACTTTGGGTCTACTGTTTTCTCCAAGATGTCCAACAATGAACACTCTCTCCCTGTTTTGGGGAACTCCGAAATTTTTGCTGTTAAGAACTTGCCATTGATACTCATACCCCAGGTCGGAGAGAACCCCAAGTATTGTCTGGAAAGTTTTTCCTTGGTCATGACTAAGTAGCCCCTTAACATTTTCAAGGAGAAAATATCGGGGTCTTTTGTCTCGGAGAATCCGAGCGATTTCAAAAAAGAGAGTCCCCCTGGTGTCTTCAAAACCCAATCTTTTTCCGGCGATGCTAAACGATTGACAAGGGAAACCAGCACAGAGAAGGTCGTGGTCTGGTATTTCTGCCGTGTCGACAGACCTGATATCTCTTGAATCACACTCCTGATAGTGTTTTTTGTAGACTTGGTTTGCATATTTGTCCCATTCATTTGAGTATTTGCATTTAAACTTTGGGCTGGCTTTTTCAAGTCCATATCTAAATCCTCCTATGCCAGCAAATAAATCTATAAATTTCATAATTCATGTTGTGCGTTTGCTAAGGCTTTTTGATTTGCCTTGATCAATATTTCTATTACTTCTTTTGTAATTCCTGTTGATGTTTCTGAATGACTTTTAAGAGCCAAGGTATTTAACACAAGCTCTCTAATTGATTTATCCGAGGGGGTTAGCGTTGCCAGTTCCTTAATTGATAAAACCAACTCTCGTTCCTGAAGATCAGTCTTGGTACTATCGACAGTTTCAATCCAATGTTCTGTATTGCAGCCTGAACTTGATGGGCAATAAACTCCTGCCAGATCAGCAACATCACCGCTTTGTTGATACTTTTTGTAGTAACTCAGTGTAGTAATTCCACTTGCAACATCTTGGCAAGAATCATTTATGCTGATGTATTCCATTCGACAGCTGCCCCAGCCGAAGGGATTTCCTCCACAAGCTTTTTTCCCGAAGGTGCTTTCTATCCGGCTAATGCCTACAAGAACGTATGGGTCAGCATGATTTTCATCCGCACAACTTACTAAAGTTTCGCTACTAAGTGGGCTGTCGACTTCGCTCAACAATTCTTTTACGGCCTTCAGGCGAAAGTCTTTTACATACGAACTAGTATCCGGCGTTAGTGTTGGAAGTAGTGTAGATTCAGGAATAGGAGAAATGAGTTCCTGTTCTTTATGTCCAAAATGGATTCCCATGGCCATGCTCCCTAAGAACATTGCAGTGACCATTAGTGGTATTAATATTATTTTTCTCATATAGCTTCATTGGCACACCGCCAGTAGAACAATTTCTCAATATCACGAACTCCTACCGCATCCTTGCAGTAGGACAGTGCTACAGCCAGACGACCTTGTTGATTTTTTGTAAATGCTCGCTTAATGTGTTTGGCGAATTCTTGACTTGGACTACCGTTTAAGCCGAGCTGACTCCAAAGCCTAATAGCTTCTACTTGCCATTCATACTTAATCTGACTATTAATTTGATCTGGAAGTTGGTATTGACTAAGTACATCTCCAATAGCCGACACACCGTTTCCATTTCTTAAATTTTTTTGACGAACACTATCGTTGTTTTTTTCTTTGTCTATATCTTTGTTTGCTCTCATTTTGATACTTAGATTTGTCTCACTTTGAGATTCTTCGGATCTCACTTTGATACTATTAGTCTCATATTGAGACTCTGTTTTAATCATCACCGAATCGAACCAATTACTGGTTGCTTTGAGTAGAGCTGGCTGATCTGGATGCTTCTCAAGGAGATTTATGCTTAATCCCTTTTTGATAGCTCGAAATACAGTTGCTCGACCTAAATCAAGATAGCCAGCAAGTGTTTCCTTCCTGGCATAGCACCATCCCATTTGGGCATTCTTAGGATTGCTGGCAAGGTTATGGATTAGGTCGAACACGCAATACTCGTTGATTGTCAGACCAAGCCGCACTCTGGCCTCGTGATTTATAATCGTGTAGTTGATGCGGACTACTTTGTTCATCTTGGTATTTGATTAGACCTTTATTCATAGGCGTTACAATCGTGACTAGCTGTTATTGTTTTCAGGAACACTTTCATGTCCTACGGATTCGCGCTCGATGTACCATTTGCTTGCTGGAATATCTAAGTAATCTCCAATCTTTTTCACTGTTGAAGGTCTTGGGTCACCGCCGGCAACTAAAACACGTCTAACTGTTTGGGGGGAAAGTTCAACATCTATTGCCAATTGAAATCTAGAGAGTCCTTTAGTAAGCCTTATTTCATCAAAGAGCTCACTGTTAACTCTCTTGTCTTTATTGATGTAAATTGTTTTTTCCTGGGCAGTTTTTGTCATCATTAATACCAAAGTACAGACTGTTGTAATTTAGCTCAATAAACTTTATGATGATTTATGTTCATTTATGTAAACTAATGTCATTATAGTAAGAAATCTCTTACATTTCATACAGTATTTGCTACAATAAAAATTAGATAAAAAATTTAATCATCATGAAAAGAGATCAAAATCCTAAAACCAAATTTCAGGGACCCGATGACTTTGCAACAGTTGGGAAATACCTGAGCAGTTTGAGAGAGGCTAAGGGTTTTACCATGAGTGCGGTGGTTGATGAGATTAAGCAACTTATAAAAGCCAATACACTCTCAGAACAATCGGCAATCTCAAGAGGATATCTTTCAAGCTTGGAGGCCGACAAGTATCTTCACCCATCGCCTTTCAAACTCAAGGCACTGGCTAACGTTTACAAAATCCCTTATGAGCTATTGCTCAATAAGGCTGGCTACTTGGATAAAACAAACAAGAAGGTCAAAGAAGATGCAACATTTACGTTAATGTTGAAAGAAGTCCAGGATATGACTCCTGGTGAAAGAGAATCAGTTCTGGACTACATTGAATTTGTAAAATCCAGAAGAAACCAAAAATATGACAAAAGCCCAAAAAAGGGCTAGACAGATTTTACGAAAGTATAAACTGTCTACTGCCCCCATAAATTTACAGACAATAGTCGATGGTGAGAATCTTATTTTAGATGAATGGGATTTTCATGGAAGAGTTAAGGAAGTTTATCTTGGTGACAGCATTGGCATCGATCAAAACATGGACCCAGAAAAACAGCGTGAGTTAATTGCTCATGCCTTAGGACATCACTTCCTTCATAAGGGAAACCACTTGTACTTTGAGACCAATGATCAGTTCTGTACATTTAAGCAAGAACATGAGGCTCAATGTTTTGCAGCAGAACTACTTTTACCCAGAAAGCTTTTAAAGCAAAAGAAAAAGTTATCTTCGAAAGCAATTGCAGATTATTTTAACATTTCAGTTGATTTTACTGAGTTTGGTAGAGATGTCGTTTTAAAGGGGGGTCTATGCCACTAGCAATGCTTATTTTTATGGACGAATCCGGTGACACCGGATTTAATTTTGAGAGAACATCTAGTAATTATTTTGTACTTACGATCGTGATTTTTGACAATTTAGAGTCAGCAGAAACAACCAACAATGCGATAAACCAATTGAAAAAAGATTTAAGGTTTCACTCCAGAAAAGAATTTAAATTTAGTACAGGAACCAGCAAGAAGGAAAAAGTAGCATTCTTAAAAGAGATGTCCCATCATGACTTTAGATATAGATCAGTTGTTGTAGATAAATCGGCCCTTAAGAAATTAGATCCTTCAAACCCTATAGATAGCCTTTATATGCTTGTTACTGATCAACTGTTTTTGAGAGCAGAAAAGCGAATTCACAATGCATCTCTTTTCGTTGATAGGACTAACAAATCATTTGTTGTTGATTTTAATCGTTACTTAAGAAAAAGATTGAACACTGATATGAATAAATTGATTGGGAAAATTCGGCATAAAGATTCCAAAAGCAATAACTTGCTTCAGTTGGCCGATATGGTCTGTGGTGCTATCTACAGAAAATATAACCGAAAAGACGATTCGTTCTATAAGTTGATCAAAAAAAGAGAAGAAGATTTGTGGAAGCCTTACTAAAAACCCTTTCGGGCGACCTCTGTGGCCAAGACGGATCATCATCTCTGATGCCGACATTCGCTCCCTAAAAAGGTACTTTCACCGCAGAGGTCATTCGGTACCTGCAATATACCAAAATATCGTCACTTAGTCAATAAAAATCGCTTGGACTGAAGCTTACCAGGCTGATATATTTATATATATGACAACCACCATTATCCTTATTGCTTTCATACTTTTTTTCTTCTCAGCATTTATCATTTCGTACATTAAATTTCAGGATGAGCGTAATAAAAATCTTAGGATTCAAGGTGAGTTTCAACCTTACACTAAAAAGGCTACTTTTTTATCGAATAGTGAAAAAAAACTCTTTTCGTTACTCAATTCTTCAAGTATTGCCGAGAACTATCATATCTTTCCTCAACTTCATTTATCAACCATGCTTCAGGTAAAGGATGATGCTAGAGATATGCAAGGTAAGTTTGAATGGCTAAACAAACTCTACGTTGACTTTGTTCTTTTTGAAAAAGAAGGGTTTACGCCTTCACTAGTTATTGAGCTAAATGATCAATCGCATAAATGGGGTCCAAGAAAAGCTCGGGATCAATTTGTTCAGAAAGCATTGGAAGAGAACGGTATAGCATTATTAGTTGTTGAAACTAAAGATCTAGCAAACTTCACTCAAATAGAAGAAAAAATTCGATCTCGTTTAAGCCAATAACTTGGTGTTTGTTTATCTCAATAGGTATATACCTAAGATTACTCCAATAGATATTATTAGCCCCAAAATCCACCACTTCGTGTGATTTGGTTTCTTTTTAACTGTTTGTATTGTTGGGTATGAGAATGGTTGCTTGCTTTCTTGCTTAAAGAACTGTGCCATACATTCATATTAACAAAATTTGGTTGGCTGTAGTATGCACTTATTTACATAAATTGTGTGTTTATTTACATAAGTGAACAATATTACACACAAAGTTTATTGAGCTAAATCACCGGTTTCTGTACTTTAAGAGTTAGAAATGACAGAAACTGCCACAAAAAAATCATCAAATGAGTCAAATAGATCTTTACCTCCAAATTCGTTGATAACGAGAGAAGAACTAGATGAGTTCAAGCAAATAGCTCTTAAGGACTATGGTGTGGAGCTAACCGATGAGCAAGCGTTTGAGCAAGCAACTGCCCTCCTTAACCTTTTTGATCACCTAATAAATAGGCGCCTGGAATCCAGGCGAAAGGATGGTACTATCACTAGCACTTAGTAACATTGTCTGCTAATTATGAATACTTGTTTTATATACTGTAGAAAATCATCAGAGGATAAAGATAGGCAAATTCTCTCCCTTAATGACCAAGAAAATATCTGCACCGAACTTGCACAAGATAAGGGTTTTTCTATATTAGGTATTTATAAGGAAAGTAAGTCGGCAAAAAGACCCGATAAACGTCCAGAGTTCAAGGAAATGATTTCTCGTATTGCCCAAGGGGAAGCTAAGTATGTAATTTGCTGGAAAGCCGATAGGCTGTGTAGAAACGCAAAAGAAGGGGGGACGCTAATTGATAAAGTAGATTACGAGAATCTAAACATCATCACCCCTTCAATGGACTATGATCGTGGTAATTCCACTTTCCTATTTATTGAGTTTGGCATGGCTACTAAGTTCAGCAAGGATTTATCTGACAATGTTAAGCGTGGTCTTAACACTAAGGTCCAAAATGGCTGGAGACCTGGGAGTGCTCCTTTAGGCTACTTGAATGATTACTCACGTCCCAAAGGCGACAAGCAGATACTTGTTGATCAAGAACGTTTTGCTTTATGTAGAAAATGGTGGGAATTAATGTTAAGCGGAAATGAGACTGTTGAAGGATCTTTAGAAAAGATTTCAGCTATGGGACTAAGAAGTAAACGAACAGGAAAATCTGTTAGTAGAACAGAAGCTTTTCGATTCTTCAGGAATATTTTTTATGCTGGCTTCTTTGACTACAAAAATGAACGTTATGAGGGTAAGCATCAGTCGATGATTACTTTAAATGAATACTATCGAGTACAGGAGATTATTGATGGTAGAGCAAGCGTACATAGAGAAACTAACGATTATTACTTTATGAAAACTTTAGAATGCGGTGAGTGTGGCTCAGCAATAACTTGTGACAGAAAAACTAAAAAATACAAAAATGGCAAAACTCAGGAATTTGTATATGCTAGGTGTGTAAAAAAGAAGGGACCTTGTAGTCAAAAATATTTGAATGCTAATGATTTGAAAAAGCAGATTGATGACTTTATTGAAAGTTTAGAAATCAGCCCATCATTTATAGTCTGGGTGAGAAAAAACTTGAGACGTAGAAACGCAAAAGAGTTTGATTTTGAGAGGGCCCAAAAGACAAAACTCACGAAACGATTAGATGCTCTTTTAGCAGAAAAGAAACAGTTATATGGAATGAAGATTGAAGGCTTAATAAGTGAAGATGAGTACAAAAAGGAAAAGGACAGATTACTAAAAGAAGAACATCAAACCAAAGAGCAAATTTCCAAGGATAATCTTGGAGCTTGGACAAAAACAATGGAAGAGATTTTAGCGTTCGCTTCGAACATAACAAAAATCTTTTACAAAGGTGATACTGAAACCAAAAGGATGGTGCTACGGATACTTGGCTCGAACCTCATCCTAAAAGACAAAATAGTCCGAATTGACGCTAAAAAAGCATTTCTCTATTTGAAAAAGACAGAAAATAAGGTGAATCAGAAAAAACAGTGGCTCGAACCTGAAAATACTCCGATAGATAGGTCAAAAAGGGCTTTTTTGAAAATGCAGTCCGATCTTGAGCCGACGAGTGGATTCGAACCACTGACTTGCTGTTTACAAAACAGCTACTCTACCGCTGAGTTACGCCGGCAAATG